>Ga0129333_10000025_pt1 | contig 82539 bp, 90 predicted proteins | sample CPB6_08_DNA_FD_94474 | JGI IMG/M metagenome (GOLD analysis project Ga0129333, IMG submission 94474) | Freshwater to marine salinity gradient microbial communities from Chesapeake Bay, USA - CPBay_Sum_0.6_0.8_DNA | ecosystem: Environmental > Aquatic > Marine > Coastal | place: USA: Chesapeake... | reverse complement strand
AGGTTACTCTGAATATCAGCCTCGACTGATTTTTTGAAAACGATATCTTTATTATGGAGGGGTTGCCAAAGCGATCCCTCCTATTTTTTTATTGTAGGAGACTTGTATGGTATTGCGTTACGTAGGTCCAGATTATACATTTGAACAACAACGTGTTGAGATTAACAATCTCGCAACGGACGTTGTTGGATTGGCTGTAACTCCTTCATATTCTACCACTGCTGGTTATGCTACAACAGCAGGAGTATCAACTTACTCAACATCTGCTGGTATTTCTACTTATGCTACAACAGCAGGGGTATCCACAACAGCAATAACCGCAGGGTATGCAACAACAGCAGGTATTGCAACAATAGCACAAGGTCTTACGGGATCTCCAAATATTACCGTTGGCGTTATCACGGCGACTTTATCAAGAATAGGTACGTCTTCAACTTTTACTGAAGATTTGGTAGTTAATGGTGACGCAAGAATTACTGGTATTTTGACTATTGGTACTGGATCATTAACTCTTGATGGTAAGAATAATCAAGTTATAGTTGGAACTGGAGTTACATTAACAGAAACGGGTAATGCAAATTATTCTGGTATTGTAACCGCAAACTCATTCTCTGGTTCTGGCGTTAGACTAACTGGCATTGTAACTTCTATTGATGCTGGATCTGGGATTTCAATCAGCCAGAGCACAGGTAATGTGACGATTACTGCAACTGGTGGGGGCGGTGGCGGAAGTCAGTGGGTTACAACATCTGTTGGTATCAATACACTTTCTAATGTTGGTATTGGAACCACAAATCCATCAGATGCTTTAACAGTTCTTGGTAAAGTACAAATTCAACAAGATTCTAGTTCAACCAGTAGACTTGTTTTTAGAGCAAAACCAGGTAATGCTTATCGTTGGAATATTGATAATGATTCAACAAATAATTTTAGAATATTCAGAGAAGATGATGCAACTGCGGCAAATGGTGTTGTATATTTAGGAATCAGCACCACTGGTACTGTATCTGCTACAAGATTTTCTGGTGATGGTTCTTTACTTACAGGTATTATAGCATCAGGTAGTGGTGTTGTAATACAAAATCAAGGTTCTAATGTTGGAACTGCTAGCACTATAAATTTCAGTACAAATCTAACAGCATCATTTTCTTCTGGAACCGCAACTATATCTCTTTCTAATAATCCTTCAATCAGTGGCGTACTTACAGCAAATCAAGTTTATACATCAAACAATGGTAACGGACAAAATGTAAGAATAGGTGATGATTTTTGGTTGGGCGATGTTAATGCAGCAGATACTACACGTTTTTCTGGTGCTCAAGATAGCACCAGAGCGTTTGTTATTTTTGGTAGTTCTGATGCTGTTGCATTAGGAAGAACTGGAACAGGTCCTTTATATTATGGAGGAAATTTTAATGCTGCTGGTGTTGTAACGGCAACATCATTTAGTGGTTCTGGAACTAACTTAACTGGCATTGTAACTTCTATTGTTGCGGGAACAAATGTAACAATTTCTGGTTCAACGGGACAAGTTACAATTAATGCATCTGGTGGTGAAGCAGCATCAATTGATTTATTAGAAGTAATGTTATTCTCATAAATATTTAAAAAGGAAATATAATGGCACTTGCAAAGGCAAATTTAGGATTTCCAATTGTAGTTGGTGCAGGAACCACAGTAACAGCTTATAGTGTTGGTTCTGCAAAGACTGCATATATTAGAAGCATTGTGATTTGTAATACTTTTAGTGGATCTATTAGTTCTACTATCGCACAAACAGTTCAAATTTATATGGTCCCAAATAGCGGTGGATCTATAGGTGTAGCAACAGCAGGAAATAGAATTGGTAGAGTTTCTTTAAGTGCTGATGATACATTTTTTTACGATTTGCAATATCCCATTACGCTACAAAATACAGGAGATAGTATTCAAGTTTATAATGAAGGAACAAATGCTTATACACTTTCTGGAATTGCAACAGCAACCAATCCAATTAATGTTGTAGTATTAGGCGATAAGGAGGTATAAAAATGCCTTTTAGATCTGCTAAGTTTGGATTAAGAACTGCTCTTAGTGATTATCTTTTGAGTGGAAAGGGTAAGACACAACACTCCCAGAATATCACAAGAGTTTCTGCAGATGGAGGAACTATTTTTACACCAGGTAATGGATATCGTTATCATATTTTTACCGCACCAGGAACTTTACGTGTAGGGAATGGTGGAACTCTTGATTATATTGTTGTCGCTGGGGGCGGCGGTGGTGGTGGATCTGGTACTGGTGCTGCAGGAGGTGGAGGAGCAGGAGGATACTTATCTAACACCAATGTGCGTTTTAATGCAGGAACTTACACGATTACTGTTGGTGGTGGGGGAGCTGGTGGTTCTGGATCAGGCAATACTGGAATTTCTAATGGAACTCCGACAACTATCTCTGGACCCCCCACATTCACCACCTTAACTGCAACAGGTGGTGGATATGGCGGTGTGCCTAATGGTTCTGGAGTTTCTGGTGGATCTGGTGGTGGAGGAGGATCTCCTCTCGGGGGTGCTGGTGCTGGAACTTCAGGACAAGGAAATTCTGGTGGTGCAGGTAGTCCTGCACCAACTACAGCGCAAGCATCTGGCGGCGGCGGTGGTGGTGCTGGCGGAGCTGGGGGAGTTGGAAATATTAGTGGATCTGGTGGTGCAGGTGGTGTTGGTTTGCCAGCATTTCAAGGAGATACTGGAATTCCCGTATCTTATGGAACTCCTGGACCAGCACCAGGAAGATATTTTGCTGGCGGCGGAGGCGGTGGAGCAAACCCTTCAGCTCCTGGCGCTGGTGGTGCTGGTGGTGGTGGAAAAGGATCGCCAGGACCTGTTGCTGGAACTGTAAACACTGGAGGCGGTGGCGGCGGATCAAGGTCCCCCAATGCCAGCGGGTCTACTGGTGGTTCGGGAATAGTCATTGTCAGATATCTACAATAACCATAGAGAGAAACTATGACAGTATTCTCCTATACAACTGGGTTAGATAGCCGTAGGATTAGTCTTTACGCTAATGAAACGATTAGCGACTATTCCTCCGTTTTGCTGTCTGATTTTACTTTTATAGGAGATCCTGAGTTTAAAATCTCATCATATTCTGAAGAACTTGAAGAACAAAGAGCATATTCATATGATGATTCTGCTGTAGTTGGATTAGAATCTACTGATTATGGATTCATTTCCGAATTACATACACTTGATGATGACTTTGGATTAGTTACAGATACCACAAATTATGCATATCAACGTATTGACTATGGTTTCTTAACTCCAGATACAACTATTAAACCATTTGGTAGTATTGGTAATATCACAGAGTTTGCTGATGTAACTCTCTTAAGAAACAGCGTTGGTGGTGTTACTTTTGCAATGTTTGGCGCTGCCAAAATCTTCGTATTACCAATTCATATTGGTAGAGGTTCGTTCCTGGCTAGAGGTGATGCAGCAATTGCCTTCTCCCCACAAGTTGTGGGAACAGGATCGCTGTTTACTTTTGTCAGCACTACAATTGTTAATGCTCCTGAACAGGGAGGTGGTGGTCTCTTCAAACTTACCAGCACCACCTCTCATTCCTTCTCACCAGCTTCACATGTTGGATCTGGTTCTCTATTCGGACTTTCAAGCACCACTTATTCAGAATCTAATGTAGAGAAAACGGGGGATACATCCCTCTTTAGATTCTCTGGTGGTAATTCAAAAGAAACTTCTGTCAACTCTTATGTTGGTAGAGGATCTCTATTCTCCTTTATTAGTCATACAGAGTCTGTAGCATACAGTTATAACGAATCTTCCGTTGTAATTGTTGATTGTGATGACTATGGATTCATCACAGAATCTCCAGTTTCTGAAGATGACTACTTAACAATTGGTGATACTGCTCTAAATTATCCATGGCAGTTTGCTAATTATGGATACATAACTGACAATGAAACCAGACTTCCATTTGGAAGATTCCAGATCAAGTCTGAAAGTGGAATTGTTAATTCACCTGCTCCCCTATGTTCTGGAACCATTAGGGTTCTTGGGGAAGCGAAGGTATATGTATTACCAATTCATATTGGTTCTGGTGCATTCAGACTTTATACTGCAACTGTCCCAGCGTTCTCTCCAAAAATTATTGGTGCAGGATCCCTATTTGGATTCGCTGGTGCAGCAGAAGCAACTGCTCCTCAGATTGCTACAGAAACAGCACTCTTCAAAGTCACTGGTCGTGCAGCAGAAGCAACTGTTCCAGCAACTCATGTTGGAACAGGAACTCTATTTGGTATTGTTGGAACAACATACGCAACAGGATCCAACCCACCAGAGTCTACAGCACTCTTTAAGATTACTGGTGCTGCCACTAATGAGCAGAGAGCATACGGATATAATGGTACTGGATCTCTCTTCACCATCAGTGGACATGTTGAGAGAGTATCTTATGCCTACAACGAATCCTCTGTCGTTGCTCCAGATTGTCTGGACTATGGATTTGTTTCTGCAGCACCTGATTATGTTCCAGATCCAGAAGAAGATTATGGTCTAATTACTGATCTTGATATTCGTCTGCCATGGCAGAAGAAAGATTATGGATTAATTACTGACTTTGAGACTCGCTTACCATTCGGTCAACTTCAGATTGAAGGTCAGGCACTAACCCCAGCTTCTCTATCTGTTGTTGCTGGTGGTAAACTTACTGTCGCTGGTGAGGCTGGAGTATACGTCACACCAATTCATATTGGTAGTGGTAGTCTACTTGTTTCTGGTTCTGTTGTTCCTAAGTTCCAGATCCGCACTTCTGGATCTGGAAGAATGTTTGGTTTCGGTGCAGGTGCCGAAGTCACTGGATCCAACCCACCAGAGTCTACGGCACTCTTCAAGATTACTGGTGAAGCTACAAATATTCAGGCAACTCTTGCTCACTTTGGATCTGGTAGTATTAATCTTGGGCAGAGTTCCCCAGGTCTCACTGGAGATGGATCTCGCGGTGTTACGATCTTCAGACTCAAGCACTTTGGTTCTGGATCCCTATTCAAGAATGGTGTTGGCGGTGAAGCAACTGTCAAGAAACCAACCAGAGGAATTGAACTCTTCAGAATTATTGGTAATGTTACTTATCAGAGGAACTTTAATTATAACGTTACTGAATCTTCCTTTGGTTCTATTAATATTACTGGCGCAGCGACCAAAGTTGAATTCAGTCGCTATCAGATTGGTTCTGGTGGACCTACTATCTCTGGTGCTGCTGTTCCAATATTCAGACTTAAGCACTTTGGTTCTGGACAATTCTCTGCAATTACTGGATCTGCAGAGGCAACTGGATCCAATCCACCAGAAAGAATTGCGCTCTTTAGAATTGAAGGTGCTTCCACTTCTTCAGAAACAGCAAGAGTTCCTGCCACAACAGTGGAGGCAAAACTCTTTGGTTCTGCAACCGAGAAGAATACAGAATCTTACGTTGGTTCTGGTTCTCTATTTGGTATCGGTGGATCTTCTCAGATCTTCAAGGTATCTGCAGATACTTCTGGACTCTTCAAGATCTCTGGTTCTGCTGCCGAAAGTCAGACCGATATTCATATTGGTTCTGGTTCACTGTTTACATTCGTCAGCAAGACGGAATCTGCTGGGGCAAATCCTGCAGTATTTGGAAGAATCAAGATCACTGGTTCTGCTACAGAGAAGAACACAGAATCCTACAATGGAACTGGTTCACTCTTTACATTCGTCAGTGCAACTCAATCCGAAACCAATGCAGAATCTGCAAAGGGTCTCTTCAGAATTTCTGGTGCTGCGGCAGAGAAGAATACCGAATCTTATACTGGAACTGGATCTCTCTTCACATTCGTCAGCAAGACAGAGGCAGTCAGCAATGCCGAGTCTGCGAAGGGTCTCTTCAGAATTACTGGTGCTGTCAGAGTTTACCGCACTTTCCCACCATACGAAGGTTCTGGTCGCATCTTCTCCTTCACTGGATCCTCCGAAGCAACTGGAGCAAATCCACCAGTATCTGGTCTATTCCAGATTGCTGGTTCTGCAACGGAGAAGAACACCGAGGCATATCAGGGAACTGGATCTCTCTTCACGTTTGTCAGCAAAACAGAAGCATCTGTTGTCAACCCACCAGAACAGACGGCACTCTTCAGAGTTTCTGGATCTGCAGATGTATCTCGTGGATTCCCAACTTATGTTGGATCTGGATCTCTCTTCACGTTCGTCAGCAAGACGGAAGCATTTGCTGCAGCACCAAAGGCAGCAACAATCTTCACATTCTCTGGTTCTGCAACCGAGAAGAATACCGAAGCATACCAGGGAACAGGAAAAATTTCCACTCTCTCTGGTTCCTCACTATCATTCCTCTACAGATACGAACTTACCAAGGTTCTATTCCAGATCAGCAGTGCTGCAACGGAATCGTTCACACCAACAACTTACAACGGATCCACTCTTATTGACATTAACGGTGCAGTTGTTAACGATAAGTATGTCGTTTATGTTCCACCACGCCCAACAAGGATTTACGTCATATAATAAATAAAATTATAATAAAACCCCTGCGATGTCAAATACAAAAAGAGTACAACTACGAAAGGGTACTGAAGTAGAACATGCCAGTTTTACTGGTGCGTTAGCTGAGGTAACTGTTGATACTACTAAAAAAGTAATTAGAGTTCATGATGGAACTACCGTTGGTGGATATGAAGTTTCTAAAGCAAGATACACTGGAATTGCTGTAACTTCAAACTTAAATTCAAATGTAAAATACCTTGCAGATACCAGTGGTGGTGCATTTGAAGTTACTTTACCTTCATTGGTAACAGTTGGTGACTACATAAAACTAATTGATTCCGAATCTTACTGGAGTATAAATAATCTTATAGTAAACGCCCAATCTGGCCAACAATTTAAGGATTTTGAAGGACTTGTTGATTCCCCTTTAGTATGTGATGTGTCTGGTGCTTCGGTTGAGCTAGTTTGGGAAGGTTCTTACTGGAGGGTATTTGCATGACAATGTTCTTAAGTGGTATAGCGGCTTCTTCCTCTGGGGGAGGAAGCGGAAAAATGGTATCTCAACTTACCGATTTTTTCGTTCATGCATTACGTAGAGGTGGTGGCTCTGCCACTGATTCTGATGATGGAATGCTTTGGTATACTAAGGTAAGATCTACTGATTCCTCTGAAACTGCTGATTTTCATAGAACTGACGGAACCCAATATCCTGGTTTTCTTGATGGTGTTGACTATGTTGATGAGACGACGGAAGATAAAACTTATAAGAATCACCCAGCAGATAAATATCAACAGTATAGATTTGATTTTAGAAACTTGACTTACTTCATTGATGATGATGGATATTTGGTTGCTCGCCTTGGTAGCAGCTATGATCATAATACCGCAGGACCTAAGTAAGGAATTAAAACAAAATGGCTGATTTTAGACTAGGCAGATTAAAATTTAACTGGAGAGGTAACTGGGCAGGTACCACTGCTTATGTTATTGATGATATAGTTAAATTTGGTGCGAATACTTATGTTTGTACCACAAATCATACCTCAGTATCATCAGAGTCAAGTTGGTATGGAACAGATCTTTCCAAATGGTCTCTGCACGTAGAAGGTATTAGAAACGTAGGAGATTGGACTTCTGCTACTTTCTATAAAATTAATGATATTCTTAAGTATGGTAATACTCAATATAGAGTAACTACAGGATTCACATCTGGTGGAAGCTTCAGTGCCACCAATATGACTCCTTACTTTGGTGGTTTTAACTTTGAATCAGCGTGGAATTCTGGAACCAGCTATCAAGTTGGTGACGTTGTTTCATATGGTGGATACAACTACATCTCAAAAACTACCAATACTAACAGTGCTCCCAGTTCAAATGCATCTGATTGGGATACTTTAACAACAGGATTTACGTTTGTTGGTGCATGGAGCACAACTCGTTCATATATTCCTGGTGACGTTGTAAGATTTGGTGGATATTCATACGTTGCCAAGCAAAATATTCCTGTTGCAGGTGCTGCACAAACAACCAGTCCTGTTGCAGTAGGATATGGAACTGCTTGGGATCTGATTGTTAAAGGTTTTGAGTGGAAGAGTGCTTGGAGTTCACTCACAACCTATGAACTTGGCGATACTGTTTCAAGAAATAGTAATAGTTATGTTAGCGTTGCTTCAACAAACTTTAATCATGCACCTGAATTAGATTCCCTTGGAACATATTGGAACCCACTGACAGAAGGTTCGGCAACGAACGTTCTTTCTGCCACTGGCGATATGATCTATAAGAGCGGTGCTGGCGCTGCTGCTCTCCCAATTGGAACAAGTGGTCAGGTTCTTGGTGTTTCAACCACTGGTATTCCTCAATGGGTGAATAACAATACTACTTACCCAGTCTTCTATGTTTCTGAAGAGGGTAGTGATTTAAATAATGGTAAGAATATTAGCAATTCATTTGCTACTATTGCCCGTGCAGTTGGTGTTGCTACAACTGGTCCTGCTACAATTTATGTAAAAGCAGGAACCTATGAAGAGCAATTACCAATCATCCTTCCTGAAAATGTAACTCTTGTTGGCGATAACCTCAGAACTTCGCAAATCCTACCAGCAGCAGGTAATTCAAAAACCCAAATTCTGACAATTGATACTGCTTTTAGTGGCAGTATTTCATATGGAAGTACTATTGCTAATGGTGCAGGAACTAAGGTTGCTCGTGTCATGGAAGCAAACTACTTCCAGAATAAGATTGAAATTATGCAGGTTAGTGGTGGTGCATGGACCACTGCTGATACTTATGCTCCTAATGGTTCAACAATTAGTGCAGTTGAAACTCGCACTAACGCTCAGACCACAATGTTCTACTTAAGCAGTTCTACGATGCTTAAGGACGTTCTACTGGGGGGACTGACTGGGTTTGTTCCTGCAGGTGCAGTTCTAACGCAGACTGGTGCTATTTCAGGAACAATTCTTACTTCTACTGGATTATATCCTGATCTTGTTGGAACAACTGTTTCTGGGTCTGGAGTTTCTCCTGGAAGTAAGGTTGTTAACTTTATTAGTACGACTCAAGTAGAAGTTGATATTTCTCAGACAGTTGGATCAACTCCTCTTACCTTTACGGCACCTTCCAGTGACATGAATAATGCCACTGTTAAAGGTGTAGCGGTAAGACTGAATCCTTCTTCTCCAATCACGAAATCGCCATACGTTTCAAACTGTTCCATAATCTCCACTGGTGGAGTTGGAGCAATTGTTGATGGTAAAACTCATGATCAGTATGATGCTGGTCCTGTAAAATCTAATAAATCTATTGTTTTTGACTCTTGGACGAATATCAATGATGATGGTGTTGCCTTCTGGGTAACGAATAATGGTGCGGCAGAAATGGTTTCTTGCTTTACTTATTATAACCATATTTCTTATACTTCAACTCGTGGTGGTAGAATTAGATCTCTTGCTGGTAACAGTTCTTGGGGTAACTATGGTATCGTTTCTTCTGGATATAACCAGGCAGAAGTACCTGCAACGGGTAAAGTTGAAGGACTTGTCTTAAAGTATAATGTTGAGACTTTAACTTCACCTGGATTCGTTCAGTATGAGAGAGTTCGTGGTGCCACATCAGGGGCTATTGGTATTATTAATTCGGTTCAAACTTCATCTGCTGTAATCTATTATACTCTTGTTACTAAGGGTCCAAACGTTGGTATCAGCTCTGGATTCCTTCAAAATGAAGAAATTCGTGGTTTAACCAGTGGAACAACTGCTAACTTAACGAATAATACTGATGCAAACAGAGGTCAGAAAGGATTTACTCTGATTACATCGGGACTTACTACATCTCAGGTATATGAAGGTGGTAGTGTTGAATTCGTTACAGGTAATGGATATGGTGGTACTTTATCTGGTATTGGAACTACAATTACTGGTGCAGATCCTTTCTCATATGTTATTCAGTCAACTTCTTATACTGGTCCAGATGGAAGAGGTTCAATTGACATTCAAAGAGGTCAATTAACTACAGTTGCTGCAGGTCATACTGGTGGCATTAAGGTTATGAAGAACCTGCCATTTACTGCAAACACGACAACACTTTCGGGTGCAGTTGGTGCTGGTGATACTGCAATTCCAGTATCTTCTACTGGTGGATTCCAACAAGGTGGTTATGTTCTTTCTCCAAGTGGAGAATTGATGCTTATCAATAGCTTCACTGGTGGAACTCAGATTAATGTTACCAGAGCATCCGAAGGAACAACTGCTTCTGGTGTGTCTGCTGGTGCTGCAATCACTGCTATTGGATTCCCAAATACATTGGCTCCTGAAACACTGAAGGACTTTACAGGTATCTCCACACAAATGAGAGTTACCTCAACTTCAGGATTCACGACTACTAATTTTGTAAGAATTGATAATGAAATTGTAAGAATAACTGCAATTCGTCCTGATACTACTGGTATTTTGATTGTTGTTCTTGCCGATGAAAAACCAAATTATGCATTTGATGAACAGACCTTGAAAGTTAGATACCTATATTCTCAGGTTCGTTTAACAGGTCACGACTTCCTACAACTTGGTACTGGTAATAAGGCAAATACTAACTGGCCTTCTACGCCGCTTTCTGCTCCTATTCCTTCAAGGGAAGTTAATGAGACCTATCCTGGTCGTGTTTATTACGTATCCACAGACCAGAATGGTAACTTCCGTGTTGGTAAGTATTTCCGTGTTAACCAGGCAACTGGTAGCGCAACTCTGAACGCTTCTGCGTTTGACTTGTCAGGTCTGACATCCTTGAGACTGGGTTCCATTGGTGCTCAGTTAGGTGCTCAAATTAATGAATTCTCTGTTGACGGAACTCTGTCTCAGAATAGTAATGAAAAGGTTGCCACACAGGCAGCAGTCAAGACTTATGTTGATACTTCAATTCTTAAGTCAAGACCATTCGCATACTGGTTAGCATCCTCTTGAGCTAACTTTGAGTAGATTATAAATAAACATATAAATGATTTCAATTTAAATTGGGGGAGTTAAATGGCTTCTGGAGTATTAGGGCAAGTATCTCTTGCATCTACAACAAACACAACAGTATATACGGTGCCTTCCAGCACTCTTGCATACGTTAATGTTAACGTTTCAAATAGAAACGCATCTGATGTTGCAGTGCGAGTAGCACTTGCTGCTACTTCAGCGCCTACAACCGCTGAGTATATTGAATATGATTCTTTCATCGCACCAAACGGCGTATTGGAAAGAACAGGTTTGGTTATTGAAGCTGGTAGAAGAGTCATCGCATATTCAAACTCAACAAACGTAAGCGTTAACGTTTACGGTGTAGAACAATCAGTATAAGGAGTAATTAACGAAAATGGGACGCTTTATTTCCGCTTCTACTTTTACCTCAGAAGTTGTAAACGTATCTTCTACGCCTTACACCGCTTCCGCTGGTAAAACCTATCTTGTAAACACTACATCGGGTGCAGTCACACTGAACATTCCTTCAGTTGGCGATGTAAATGTTGGAGACAGAATTTCAATTGTTGATCCTGCTGGTACCTGGGGAACTAACCCTGTAACCGTTGGAGTCACTACTGCCACGACAAAGATTGCTAACTTGAACGAAAATCTTGTTCTTAACGTACCTAACAACTCAGTAGAACTTCTTTACAGCGGATCTACTTTTGGATGGGTTCTCCTCAACTCATAATTAGAGGAAAGAATGATATACGCAGGAGTAACCTATGGCTAACCTAAGAGATTTAATTGATAGTACTAATCGATCTGGGATTCAAACTTCCCAAACACTTGCTGCGGTAGGCATTGCGACTGCAAATCCACCAGGATTTCCAGGATCTGCCTATAAGCAGATTAAGTATCGTAACCGTTGTTATCAATCCACTTCACAGGGGCATTTTGAATGTTACGTATGGAAACCACCCACTGGAACGACTTTTATTAAGTTTGAAATTTGGGGTGGTGGTGGAAGTGGTGCAGGAACATGCTGCTGTATGTTTGGTCAACCTGGTGGCGCAGGTGCTTATGCATATAAGTGTATTTGTACTGGATATGACTTAGGTGGATGCCAATATGAATTTTGTGTTGGTGGTGGATCCTGCGTCAGTCCAGATAGTTATGGATATCGTGGATGTAAGACTTTTATTAATGGGCATGGTTTAGATAACTTCTGTGCAGAGGGTGGAGCACCTGGATATACATCCTGCCATTGTAGCTTCCCACAGTCTTGCATGTGTTGCTATGAACCTTCATGTGCCGAAGGATATAGATTCAATGGATCATGTCAGTATACGACAGCTGCTTGGTGTTGGTATTGCTATTGGGGTTGTTCAGATATTGCTCCTGGTCCATGGGGTCAGGGAGTTAGAGATTGCTTTGATCTATTTAAGAAATTAAAGAATAATAATTGTGGATCAGGTAACATCTATGCATGTGATGGTGTTATTACTGGTTATTATGACCTGATTGGTATTGGAAACACATTTGGATCATGTGGAAAGAGAGTTTCATACGGACATGCGGTTAATCCTTGCTATGGCGGACTCTGCCAGAGCTGTGTTCCAATGTGTGCTCCTTACTTTGGTGCAGATGGTGGCGCTATTGGACTTCCTGGATGGGTTGGTACTCCATGTAACATGGATATGGGTGACTTCTGTATGATTCTTCAGTATTCACCATACCCTGGTGGACTGATTAATACTAATGGTGGTTGGATTCCTTATAGACTTACATCTATGAACCAAAGTGGCCCTACTGGTCAACCAAATAGAACTAATAATTTCTTTGGGTATAATGGTTCTAATAGGGATCATGGAATTCCTGGAATGGGAGGGTTGACATCCGCTTCAACTGGTGGAAACTGCTACTGTGGTGGGTATGGTCACCCAGGTCAAGTTATCATTACTTACGGTTAAGGAGAAGAATAATGTCAGATTTAAGAAAACTTCTAAATACTGAAACTCAAACTGAACTCCAGAAACGTACTTGTGGATATCAATCCACCCAATGGGGCAGTGGATGGGGTAACACCCTTGTAGATGGTTACACAAACTTCTATTCAGGTCACTGCTGGATGGATAATTGTGATACAACTTATCGTCAATGGTGCATGGGATATTGTGTATATCCTGGAGTAACTACTGTCCAGTTTGAAATCTGGGGAGGCGGTGGTGGTGGAGCTGGTTCTTGCTGCTGCCAACAAGGTTCTCCTAGTGGTGCTGGTGCTTATGCAATGAAGACACTTTGTGCATGTGATTTAGGTCTTGATACTCTTGGTGGCATGTGCTACCTTCTTTGTATTGCTCCTCCTACTTGCTGCTCTGCTTGTTGCGTAGGACTTCAGGGTTGTAAGACATGGATTACTGGATGTGGACTTACCAACTTCTGTGCTGAAGGTGGAATGCCTGGTAGAACTTGTTGCTATATCTATACTGATCAGTTTGGTGCAAACCTAACTGGTACTTGGGGACCTGGTGGTGGCGGACAAAGCGCACAAAATTCTGGTGGTTGCTATACGCTTGATCCAATTTCTGGTAGTTGCTATCGTTGTGATTGTGCTTGCTATTATGGTGCTGATTATGGTGTTCCTGGAAAACCTGGTTGGTTCCGTGTAGATTGTATCTGCAATAACTGGTGTTTCGTAAGATTGGGTATTCCTCAACCAGGTGGTTTCAGAGACACTCAAACAAGATATGTAATTACTAGAAACACTGGTAATGCCTGTCTCAACCAAAGAGCACAATGTGTGCAGGGAGAATGGCCTGGTAACCCAGATTGTAGTGGTGGAATGAGAGGTGCTGGTGTTCCTTCTTCAACTTCTTGTGCTGGTGGGTGTTGCAATGGGTCGCGTGGTAATGCTGGTCTTATTAGAATCACTTACAGATAAATAATCATTAACAGGGATATTTAAGAAATGGCAAACCTAAGAACTCTATTGGGATCTTCAGACACTAATTTTACAGGTATTCACTCTGGTGGTATTGGTAGACTTAGGGACGGTCAGGTAACTTGGTTTTCCGCACATATGTGTGGAACCTGTGATAGCACAGAACTAACTTGCTGCCAGGCTCCTGCTGGAGATTATACTTCAGGTTACAATAACTATAGTTACTGTTGCTGGAAAGTACCTTCATATCCTGGAACAGGGACAACTGTTGTTACTTTTGAGATTTGGGGTTCTGGTGGTGGTGGAGCTGGCGCTTGCTGCTGTGCTTATGGTATTCCTGCTGGCGCTGGTGCTTATGCCTATAAGACTGTTATTGGAGTTACTTCAGGAACTGTCTACAACTTCTGTATTGGTTCTATGACATGTAGAAATCCTGGACCGACTGGAATTGATGGTTGTAAGACTTATGTAACAGGAATTGGACTTACCAACTTCTGTGCTGAAGGTGGTGTTAAGGGATGTTCTTTCTGCCAATGCCAATTCTGGCAGCGTTGCCACTTTAAGACTGCTATTGGCGCAACCGAAGGTTTTGGTGGAAACAGAGATATTGTAGGATTTAATACTTCTTGTGTTGGATGCTGCTCCCTTTATTATGGTGCTGATGGTGGTGCATATGGACTTCCTGGAGCATATCAACTTGCTTGCCACGAAAGAAGATGCTGGAATAAGTATTATATTCCTTATTCTGGTGGACTTGTTAATCAGCAAGGTGGATACTTGGTTCAAGACGTATGTGAAAACTCAAGTTGTGGATACTTTGCCCAGTGCTCTGCTGCTGGAGAATTAGGATTTTCTGCTCAGTCCGATCAGAACTCTTATGTTCCTGGGTTGGCTGGTGTATCCGCACACGTTTGTGGTGGCAGCTGCTGCTGTGGAACTCAAGGATGGGCGGGTGCAGTACGTGTAACCGTTAGATACGTATAAAATCATATTAATAAATATTCCAAGTTAGGAGTTACTTTTTAAAATGGCTAACATCAAACAGAAATTTACATATCCTTTGCCAGATGAGTATCTGGCACAGACAACTGATTTGGGTTTAATTGGTGAATGGGAATATGAAGGTCCCGAAAAAGTCTATGTATTTGTTGATAAAGATGGTAAGATAATTCCTTCCTGGAGTTATAGAGATCATGATGATTCCTTAACTCAGGAAGAAAATGATGCAAATATGGATATTGTGAGTGGTCTTGATGCATATCATGCCCCAATTGAATTCTCTAAGGATCCGATTTTACTTTCGGCAATTGTTCAGACCAGAGTAGCATCTGATGAGCCACAAAAAGAGTATAGATTAACTCCTGGCGGAGAAGTTTTTTATAGTAGACCAGATCCTACCCTACCAAATCATACAATTGAAGTTGCAGATTGTGAGTGGGATTTTGAAGCGAATGATTGGAAGAGACCATTTCCTTGGAAAACTCCTCATATTACTAGAGAGGTATTTGAGTCTGCATTTACCAATCTCTCGAACTTGATGGGTGAAGTGGATACTTCAGTATTTACTTCCACTCAAAAGAAAAAGTGGTCTGATTTTGTTAATGAATTTGAAAATGTTCCTACAAAGTTTGCAGACTATATGGATACTCCTTGGATGGTTCCATTTCCAACTGACCCAAGATATGATGATGCATGGACTGCAGAAAGAGGTGGATTGGTTCCCGAAACTGAAATTCTTCCTCCAACAGTCCCCTTTGAATCTGCTGTAACTGCTGAGGAACCAGCTCCAGTTAAGACTGGTTATGATTGGGAAGCACTTGCTGAAGCAGAATTGACCGACGAGGAAAAAATTGCTCCAGAGCCACCAGAAAAATTCAAGGTTGGTGTTGCCACTACCTGATAGAGTGTAGATAATACTACCGAGGGGGTCAGAAATGACCCCCTTTACTTTTGCTAAATAGCAACGTATAATTAAAACATTATCCCCTTTGAGGCGAGTATGAGACCAAAAGCATTTTTTGTGAATGGTGGCGCAGGGCGTGTAGTTTGCTCTATTCCAGCATTTGAAAAATATCAAGAAGAAAATCCTGATGAAGATTTCCTGATTGTCTGCGAGGGCGGAACAGACTTCTTCAAAGGTCATCCATCACTTTATCCCAGAGTTTACGACCACTGGCATAAGAATCTCTTCAGAGATAAACTGAAGGATATGGATATTGTTACGACAGAACCATATCGTATTTGGGAATATTATAATCAAAAGTGTAACCTATCTCAGGCTTTTGATATTCAGATCAATGGTAAGGGTATTAGAGACCTTTCAAAACCAACTATTAAACTTTCCAGACAGGAAATGATCCATGGTAAGTTTGTCCTTGAAGACGTAAGACAAAAAACAAAGAAAGATAAAGTAGTTGTATTCCAACCATTTGGTCGTGGGACACAGGTAGTTGGTAACTTTGTTACTGATTCCAGTGGCAGAAGTTTTGAATTGATGAATGTAATTAATATCATCAAGAAACTTCAGCGTAAGTATGCTGTAATCTACATGGGCGAAATTGATCTTGATTTCCAAAAAGAAGGATGTAAAGATCCTGTTGCTGCTCCTCGTGGTATTGATCTTCGCCAATGGGCTGGTATCATTAGTGAATCGGATCTATTCTTAGGATGCGATTCTGTCGGTCAGCATATGGCATACTCTTTTGAAGTTCCTGCTGTAGTTGTGGTTGGTGCTACATGTAAAGAAAATATTAGTTATCCTAACTATGATAAGTTTGAAGTTCTTGACATGGGCGAAGGGATGAGGATTTATGATCCCATTCGTATTACTATGGATGAGGTTACTCAAAGAGTGAATGATGGCATCATGGCAATGAATGATAAGATTGAAGATGTTATCGTTCAGTCTGTTGATAAATTGATGAATAAGTATTTTGTAAAGAAGAATGAGAACATTGTTCTTCCTTCAATGGAACAGCAAAATCAGGGTTGTGGTATGCCCCCAGCTCAGATGACACAATCTCCTCAGTTTACTGGGGCAACTGATGTATCAACAGCAGCACCAAAAAAGAAAAGTGCAGTTGACGAATTGATGGGTGAGGCATTAAAATCAAATAATGGAACTAAAAAGGTATCAGGATTTCTTGATTCGGTTCAAAAATAATTAAAGGTAATTTTATATGACAATTATTGCATCAATTGCCCGTGGACACAACGGGAGTACGACTTTAATGAAGGATGGTGAGATCATCTTTTATCTTGAGGAAGAACGTCTTTCCAAGATGAAGTATGATGGATCACCTCTTCTTGGTCTGGCAAAAGTATTTGAGTATGTGGACCACATTGATCATCTTGTAGTTTGTCATACTCACCGCCATGGTCCTAAACTGGATTGGACTGGCGAAGATCTATATCATGGTTGGGTGAGGAAACTTGCCAAGAAAAAGTTTGATTTTAAAGTTCATTTCATTGATCTAATTCACCATGAAATGCACGCTGCTTGTGGTTTTTATAACTCTGGGTTTGAAACCGCTGCATGTGTGATTGCTGATGGTGCTGGAAGTTTCCTTCAATATGAAGGCATTGATGATATTCTGTTTGAATTTGAAACTATCTTTAGAGCTTCTTATCCTAAGAACTTTGAAGTAGTTTATAAACACCTTGGCACAAAAGCAGCAATTGGTTGCAATCAAGTTGATACTGGAGTATTTGTTACAGAATATCCTGGTCATACCAAGATGTATGAAGCAGTAACTGAGTATTGTGGTTTCCCTGCTATTGAAGCAGGCAAACTGATGGGTCTTGCTCCTTATGGTAAACCAAATGAAGATCTTCCTAAGTTCTTCAGTAATGGTTGGAGTAATCGTGAATTGATTATTCCTACGTATCCTAATGCTGCAAAGATTAACGTAGGTCGTTATCCTCTTCTCCTTGAGGATGTTAAGAATCATCAGGAAAATCAATACACTGATATTCAAAAGGATATGGCATATGCGATTCAGGAGGCAACTGAGAATCGTATGATTGAACTGATCCGTAAGGCTCATGAAGAAACTGGTGAGACAAACATTGTTGTTTGTGGTGGATATGGTCTGAACTGTGTCGCTAACTACAAGTATCTTCAAGCATTCCCTGATCTGAATATCTATTGCGAACCAATCTCTCATGATGGCGGCACTTCAATCGGTGGTGCTAACTATATTTGGCATGATGTTTCTGCTAAGAAGGAAGTGAAGAAGCAGGCATCAGTTTATTATGGTCCTCAGTATGATTCTTCTACCTATGAAGATGCTCTGGAAGGTCTTGAAGTAACTGATACTTCTTATGATGAAGTTGCTAAACTGATTCGTGATGGTAATATTGTTACTGTGTATCAGGGTCGTTCTGAAGGTGGTCCTCGTGCTCTTGGTAACCGTTCTATTCTGTTTGATCCCACCATTAAAGATGGTAAGGATATTGTGAATGCTGTGAAGCATCGTGAATGGTTCCGTCCTTTTGCTTGTTCTATTAAGCAAGATAAGGTTCATGATTGGTTTGATCTTGCTGGGCGTGATGAAACTCCTCACATGATGTATGCTGTTAAGTGTCATCCTGGAGTTGAAGAAAAAATTCCTTCTGTCATTCACGTTGATGGAACTTGCCGTATTCAAACTGTAACTACAGAACAGAATGAACACTACTATAATCTGATTGATGCCTTTGAAAAATTGAGTGAAGTTCCTATTCTCTTCAATACAAGTTTTAATCTTGGTGGCGATCCACTGGTTGAGACTGTTGAGGATGGTGTTAATACCTTGAAGAGGTGTGACATTGAGTATATGTATCTTCCTGAAATTCAGAAACTTGCTTATATTCCTAACGAATGAAAAAAGTTTTTGTAAATGGCACTTTTGATTTACTTCATTCGGGTCATATACATCTCCTAAGCTATGCAAAAAGTTTAGGAGACTTTTTGTATGTGGCAATTGATACTGATGAAAGAGTCAAAGAAAAGAAAGGACCATCAAGACCTGTTTATAATCTACAAGAGAGAATATTTCATCTACAGAATCTCAAACCTGTAGATGTAGTTCTTTCTTTTGCAAGTGATGAACAATTAGAAAGTCTTGTCAAAATTGTAAAACCTGATATAATGATTGTTGGGTCTGACTGGAAAGGTAAAACAGTAATCGGATCTCATTACGCAACTGAATTAGTATTTTTTGATCGTATAGAAGAATATGCCTCAACAAAAACAATACAAAGTATTATTGATCGGGGATAGTTGTGAGGATGAGTACATCTATGGGAAGTGTGAGCGTCTAAGTCCAGAGGCTCCTGTTCCTGTGATGAAGTTCTCAAGAACTGAAGTGAAATCTGGTATGGCGGGTAATGTGTGTCTCAATCTTCAGTCATTTGATATGCACATTACATTCCTTACTAACCCCGAAAAGATTATCAAAACGAGGATGATTGATGAGAAATCTAATCAACAACTTCTTCGTGTAGATGTTGAGGACATTGTAAAACCTCTTCTTCTACCAGTATCAACGGATAGTTTTGATGCTGTTGTAATTTCAGATTACAATAAAGGGTATATTACATCTCAAAAACTATTTGAAATTGTTAGTAATTGTGAGGTTCCCATCTTTATTGATAGTAAGAAAACACTCTTACCAAACAAAGAAAATTGTTATATTAAAATCAATGACTTAGAATATTCTAAATTGAATGAAGATTGCCGCATAGATAATTTGATTGTTACCAAAGGTGGAGAGGGGTGTCTATATAATAATACTTTATATCCTGCAGAAAAAGTAAAGGTATATGATGTGGCAGGTGCTGGCGATACCTTCCTTGCTGCTTTAGTATATGGATATCTTTGTTATGAAAGTATTGAAAGAGCAATACTGTTGGCGAATAAAGCAGCAGCTATCGCAGTTCAAAATCAAGGAACTTATGTGTTAACGGAGGAAGATGTCAAAGGATTCTTCAATTAAAATTGTATCTAAGGGTTGGGGATTTGAGAAATGGATCGTCAACAACTCAGAGTATTGTGGCAAACTACTTTATTTTGTAAAGGGTGGTAAGTGTTCCTTCCATTATCATGTCCTTAAAGATGAAACTTTCTATGTTCAAAGTGGAAAGATTATCCTTAAGTATAATGACATTGATGATTTAGATGATGCCAACGAAATAATCCTCTCCCAAGGTGACAAATTTCACGTTAGGAGAGGATTGAGACATCAGATGATTGCTTTGGAAGATACTGAGTTGTTTGAATTCTCAACTCAGCACTTTGAAACTGATAGTATTAGGGTTGTTCCAGGAGATAGTCTTCGACAGTTTTGAAATTATACTCTCCTAACCAACTCATGTCTGCACAAGTATAAGTCTGATATTTACCAACTAAATGATCTGGAAAGGGAATGGTATTAATTTTACCATTCTCTTTTTTTGTAACCAGTTCTGCTACCTTTTGGAATGAGATAGGTTCGCCTGTACCAATATCGTAGATTCCACTTGGGGCATTGTTGTTTAGAACGATATCTACTACATCATCAACACAAACAAAGTCGCGAAGAAACTTATCAGATCCCTCAAAGAGATTGAGTTCTCCAGTTTCTTTGATCTGTTTTGTAAACTTACTTACTGGACTAGCTTGATCACCCTTATGATCTTCCCCGTTACCATAGACATTAAAGTATCTGAATCCTTGAATCAAAGGAAACTTATCAAGGTTATCTAACACGCAGTAATCAATCTGAAGTTTTGAGATTGCGTATTGGTTTAGTGGATTGATTTCTCCCTGAGTATTTCCATAAACTGAAGCAGACGATGCATACTTCATTGGAATCTCATATCCCATTGCATGTTCTAAAAGGAATAGAGTAAATGCAACATTGTTATGATAGATTGTGCGAATATTTTTTTCTGTTGTTGATGAGATAGCACCTTGATGTAAAATCAGTTCTACCTTATCCCATGCATCAAACTCTCTAATAAATCTAAAGGCATCATCTTTTTCAATCAAAATTACATCTTTATCTTCTAATTTTTTTAGAAAATTCTGTCCAATAAATCCAGCGTGACCTGTTAATACAATCATAGGGAATGATAAATAGTTAAAATTTATAATTATAGGTTCATGGCATTTGGCCTACTCGCTTCAAATATACCAGTTATAAACAAAGATACAGCATTGTATACTTCGTCTGCTGGGAATTTAGTTGAAGGAAAGATTTCCATATCTCATAAAAATTATAATCCTGTTAAGGTCCGTGTTGCGATCTCCACAAACGGTGTTGATCAGGAATACTTACATTATAACAGGATTATCAATTATGGGGAAACCTTTGAGACTGACACTATTTATTTTGGAAATGGTCAAAGTATTCTTGTTAGATCAAGTGATCCTAATACAAACTTTGTTTTGTATGGTGAGACAGCATCCGACTCTACAAACTCTGGATTCTTATCCTCTGTTCAGACTGCAGGAAAAACTGAGTTAACTTTATACACATCTCCAGAAGGATATAACGCTACTGCTACTGTTGTTGTTTGTAATCTTAATTCTGTCCCTGCTGTAGCAAGACTTGGAATTACTACAGGTGTTCTTGCTGGGTTTACTACATCACAATTCCTTGAATATGATGCAGCAATTGAACCAGGTCAAACATATGTTAGAAAAGATCTGAAGTTATCTCCAGGTCAGACATTAGTTTGTTCTTCAAGTGACTATTCTTATGTTAACTTTGTTGTTTATGGAGTCAAAACTACAGTATCTACGCCAATTCTTGATGCAACTTTTGATGATTTAACTGCAAATAAGTTAATCGTTCAGAATGGTGGTGTTGTTACTGGGGTTTTAACAGCAACAGCATTTAGTGGATCTGTGAATGCTGCGAATTTGGTTGGCACTATTTCTACATCAGTAACTGGTTTAAATGTTGCAGTTGAATCTAAGGGGGTTGCAGTCGGAGCTGCAACTACGATTAACTTCAATAGTAACCTGAATGTCGTTAATAATAATAGAGTTGCAACGGTAAACTTAGATAATAATATCAATATTACCTCAGCAACTTTATCGGGGAATTTGAGTGTTGGGGGAACAATCAACGCTCTAAATAATAGGGTTACAAATGTAGGAACAGCAATAACAGGCACCGATGCTGCCAACAAAAATTATGTTGATGCTAGAGCTGCTGTATTTTCAATCGCACTTTCTTAATCGCACTATTAGGAGATAATTATCAATGGCTAAGAGACAGATTAGAGATTATGTTTTTACTCCTGGTATTGCTGGAGCTGGTAGTATTAAGGTGTTGGATAAAATCCAACTGAATCAGATTCTTCTTATTACCAACACTACAGATAATAGAGTTCTTTACAATTTTGCTGATCCAACGAATAAAATCGTAGTTGAATTTAGTGATAGTTTTGATTCTTCGTTCCCATATGCAACATCAGCATCAAATGGTGTAACAACTATACATTTTCAGTTTGATACTTCGGATCAAAGTGCTTCAGATTCTATCTCAATTTTTATTGAAGTAGAAGAAACTAAATTCAGACCTTATGATTTTGGTACTGATGCTATTGAAAGAATGAGGGTTGCAACTCCGCAATCTATGATTGACGCTGACTTTGAGTATGGAATTCAACCAACTAAATGGCAAACTATTGATTTAATCCGTGGATATCCAAGTATCTATGAGATTGCTGGATCCGATGTTACAGTTTCAGCAGTTGTTACGGACGCAAGTTTCCCTGCTGGTGGGGTTGGTGCATCTTTAATTAGTGTTACCACTACAGAAACTCACGGTCTTTCTCCTGGAAGTCCATTTAGAATCGTTGGTCTTGCAGAAAGTATAAGAGGATCTTCAAGAGCAGAAGGATCTTTTATTGTAGAGACTGTTATTTCTTCAACCACATTTACCTATTTTGCTAAGGGTAAAGTGGGAGTAAACCCAGGCGATTCTTTATTCGCTACATACACTCAATTAAGAAAGGGTGGTTTCTATACTGGAGCTTCAATTGGATCTCCAACATATAGTATTCAGTCTAATGGTAATACTGGAACATTTACATCTAAATTAATTACTCAAACTGGATCAACAAGAATTGCATATACTGGAGTTAATAATTCAATTGTAGGTTCTCCTTTAACTGCAGCAGGACTCCTTACTGGAACTCAGGTAACTGGTATTACGTCATCATCTGCCACAACAGTTTTCGCACAAAATGTTGTTCCACCAACTAACCTAATCCAAGTTGCCAGTAATTCAGGCATTAGTATTGGTAATGCTATTGATGATGGCACTGGAAAATCAACATTTGTTACTAACATTGATGGAAATACTCTCACATTATCATCGCCTTATAATGCTGTTGCCATTGGTAACTCTACAAATGTTGGCATTATAACAGCCTCCAATGTTAATTTTGGAAACGGTGCAGCCGCTATCTTTAATATTGACAGATATAATGGAAGATATACTCCAACAGTTGTGAATACAGGTTATGGATATGTAGTTGGTGATAGAGTCGTTGCCCTTGGTTCTTCATTGGGTGGCACATCTCCAACAAATAATCTTATCATTTACGTTAGGGGAATTGATGCTGGTGGTGGCATTACAACTTTTACAACATCAAAGTATTTTGCTCCAGCAAATGAAGCTGCATTATCTCAAACGCAGTATAAGTATGGAAATGCATCCCTTCTTCTGAATCCTACTTCTGGTGGAGTTGATTATGTCTCCTGTGCTTCTAATTTAGATTTTGAAATTGGAACACAGGACTTTACAATTGAATTTTGGATTTATAGAAACAGAAATGGTACTGCCGAAACCATTTTTGACATGAGAAATGTGCTGACAGAATTTTCTCCTTGTCTAAAGATTAGTACTAACAATACGCTTGTTCTTCATTTAAATGGTGTTGATGTTAAGGAAAGTTCAAATACTATTACTGCAGGTTCTTGGAACCATGTTGCACTATCAAGAACATCTAATGTAACAAGACTTTATCTTAATGGTACTCAGGAGAGCACTAATTATGCAGACTCAAATAATTATCCCCAAAGGGCAATTAGAATTGGTTCTGCATACGATAGTAGTAATGGAACCTATGCTTATATTGATGACTTTAGATTCACTGTAGGATTATCCAGATATACATCTTCTACATATGCCGTACCTGCAGCACATGTAACGGATATTTACACCAAAGCTTTGGTGCCATTTAATGGAAATACTGGGGATGTAGATTTTCCAGATAATGCTTATGGAACTGCTATATCAAGTTCTTCAACATATTATAATACAAGTGGTATTTCAACAAGTGTTGGTTTTGGTGCAGTTTTTGATATTGTTAGAGTTGGTGGTGCTACAACAACATATACTGTAAACTTTGTAGCGGGGCAAGCATCAACTGGAAGTTCATATAGTATTTCTGACGTAATTACAATTGATGGATCTGTACTCAACGGATCTTCTGTCACTAATGATATTACTATTACAGTAACTTCTGTTGACGTTGTTGGTGGAATTACAGGGTTTACTCATACAGGAACTGCTGTAAGCGGAAATATATTCTATGCAAATCGTCGTGTAACAAATTCTGGATCTGGAGCAACATTCTCCATCTCTAAAGAGGGTGGAGTATACACTGCCACACCAGTTAATGGTGGATCTGGATATTACCCTGGATATCAATTATTTGCTGCAGGAACTGTACTTGGTGGAGTGATACCAACGAATAACCTGACAATGACTGTGACTGGAATTGATTTGTCAGGAACTCCTGGTGCAATTTCTTCTGTGTCTTCATCAGGAACACCTGTTGCAGGAACTGCAGCAGTATTCTATCCAACAGTCAGTATTTCAGAAACAACAACAGGTCAGATTGCGGATGCTGCAACAATATCATTTAGTTCTTTGGCAAGAATTTTGGTACAGTTCTCCAGTAATCATGGACTTGTTCCTGGCGATACAGTTCTTTCTGCCATCACCAGTGTTGGTTCAGGTCATAGTTTAGCATCAGGTCCATTTATTGTTGATAACGTACCAAATTCAAATCAGATTGTTTACAGTGCGAAGTCAACAGGAACAATTACATCAGCTGGACTTGCTGGAACAATCTATCCAAGACCTGATTGTTTCTACGTTCATAGACCATTTGATGGTGGAGTTCAATTAGGAACTGGTGGTCCAGCTCATGGAGCACATGCAGTTCGCCAATCAAAGAAATATATTCGTTATCAATCTGGTAAAGGTATCATGTATACCACTGGATGTCTTTTTGCTCCAAGTTATGATTTGAGAAATGTAACTTCTTCTGGAATTTCAACTGGTAGCGTCATTACTTGTGTCACGGATGATACTGAACATGGATTGCAAGTAGGTGCAGAAGTTCAATTGAGTGGTCTTGAAACTTCGGGATACACTGGAACATATACTGTTAATAGTATTGCTGATGAAAATACGTTTACAGTATTATCAAGAGGCGTTCTTGGATCTACTACACCAACATTGGGGAGACCTCCTCAAGTATCTTTATACAAATGGAAAGGTGCTACTGTAAGAGCAGGTGCATTTGACGATCAAAATGGCATCTTCTGGCAATATGATGGAATCAATCTTGCTGTTGGATTAAGATCTGCAACCTTCCAATTGGCAGGAACAATTAATGCAGATCCAGATTCCAACTCAATTACTGGTACCAATACAAGATTCTTAGATCAGTTAACTGCTGGGGACCGAATTGTTATTCGTGGTATGACTCATATTGTAACTGCGGTTGCAAATAATACTTCAATGACAGTAACACCTGATTATAGAGGAGTATCGTCTATCACTGGTGCAAGAGCATCTTTGGTGCAGGATATTATTATTCCACAAAGTCAATGGAACCTTGACCGTGCAGATGGAACTGGTGCAAGTGGATATGATATCCAAATTAATAAGATGCAAATGATTGGATTCCAGTATACTTGGTATGGTGCTGGATTTATTGACTGGATGCTTCGTGGTCCTGATGGAAATTATCTGTTCGTTCATAGACTCAAGAATAATAATAAAAATACTGAAGCATATATGAGATCTGGTAACCTGCCAGTGCGATATGAAGTTATTAATGAGGGTCCAAAATCTAAAATTTCTGAAGAGATTAGTTCTTCTCAGAATACAATTCCACTTGTAGATGCAAGTCTATATCCAACATCGGGTACAATTTATCTTGACAATGAATTGATTACCTATACAAATAAGAGTGGAAACACTTTGACGGGTGCAACAAGAGCATCAACTTTTAGCAACTTTGCTGGTGGATCACAGAGAACATATTCTGCTGGTAGTGCAGCAGGGCATCAAAGAACAACAGGAGCAGTTTTTGTAAGTAACACTGCTACTCCTGTTATCAGTCACTGGGGTTCTGCATTCCTCACCGATGGTTTATTTGATACTGACCGTGGATACATTTTTAACTATCAGCAGGTTGGTAACACGATTACAACCACAAAATCAACACTGTTTATGATTCGTCTTTCTCCAAGTGTTTCTAATGCTATTGTTGGAGATCTTGGACAAAGAGAATTGATTAACCGAGCACAGTTACTTCTTAAATCTCTGGAATTCACTCCAACAGGTGGTGCTTCTTCTCAGGCAGTTGTTATTGAAGGTGTATTGAATCCATCCAACTATCCAACAAACCCATCATCGGTTAATTGGTTTGGTTTGAGTTCTCAGGGTGCAGGTGGACAACCATCATTCGCACAAATTGCTAACGCATCTAACATTACTTGGGCTGGTGGTGCAGCATCCTTTAGCGCATCAACTACAGTAACTCAAAACTACTTCACTCAGTATCAAATTTTTGATAAAACTGCGACGGCAAATGCCCGTATTGGTTACTTTGTTTCTGGTACTGGAGTCCCTGGAGGCACACGAGTTATTAATATCTTCCAATATGATGTAAATAACAACTACATTCAGTTCTCAAACTCTGTTAACTCAGGAACCGCTGGTTCAATTAGTTATACCTTTACTGCAAACACTCTGTCTGCTGCACCTGGAGAAACTGTTTTCTCCTTCGTTGGTACTGCTGTAGATAAGGCAAACATTGAACTCAATGAATTGAAGGAATTGAATAATACCCCAATTGGTGGTAGAGGCACATTCCCGAATGGACCTGATGTTCTTGCAATTAATGCTTACCTTACAACAGGTTCAAATATTACAGGTAACTTTGTTCTTCGTTGGGCGGAAGCACAAGCTTGATTCTTGACGTACTGTGTTAGAATAAATATCTCACAGTACGTCACTACTTGAAATGAGATTTACAGTTTATTCTAAACACGGTTGCCCCTATTGCGAAAAAATCAAACAGGTGTTAGAGTTAGCAAATCTGCAACACCAAGTTTATTATCTTGATGAGGACTACACCCGTTATGAGTTTTATAACGCTTTCGGGGATGGGTCCACATTTCCTCAAGTAATGTTAAATGACCAAGAAAAAATTGGTGGATGCACAGATACTATTAAATATCTACAGGAGAATAGTATAGTCTAATGGCTTCAATCAGCACTTTCAATGAAGTTTATTTTGATGTAGAAAGGGCAATTGACCTTGCCTTTGATGGTCACTTTGTTCTTAATTTTTATGAGTATTTAAAGGTAAAGGGTGCAAGAAAATTTGAAGTAGAAGAATTTATTAATAGTAAAACTGCTTCTAACATCAGTGAAGTCGTGATGGACTTAGATAGCTACCTTGAAGGTGGTGCAGACAACGAGCATAAGCAACTTAGAGAAGCTTATGGACATATTCCAAAACCAAATGCAAGGAAAATAAGAAATTATTTGCATAAAATATTAGAAGATGCTTGGAAGTATAGTCATGACAGAAGACCAGGCAGAAGAAAAAAAACAACAACTTGAAATCAATAGAGGTTTTGAGTTGATGCTAAGAAATTCTTCTCGGAAAAAGAAGGCAGAAGATTGCCCCAAGAAATTTAGAATTAGATTCGGTAAATTATTTGCTTTCTTTGGAAGAGAAATTTCTTTTGAGTTTGATATTTCCTTAGACTTCAAGAGGATTTAAATCAAACAAAAAAGTGCTTATATATTTCTCTGCAAAGTTTTTATCATAATAAGACTTTAGAATCCCATATGCTGGATCGGTAGTTGACAAATGAGTATCGTATCCTTTATGGTATTCATATGAAGATTGAACTGGTTCTGCTTCTTCTAAGCAGGACTGAAACTTCTTTAAATATTTCTCAACAACTAAAGAGTAATCATCATAAAAATCTTTGGATTGCTTTTTGATCCAAAATTTTTTTGAGAAAAATTTTTCTAAGTCATATATCTTGGAGGTATCCCTATCTCTGTTGGGGAAATCTCCAAGATATTTTTGTATATACTTTTCAATATAATCAATATCCATTCGTAATGGATGTAGATCAACTGCACCAAAAAACTTTTTATCGTTTATTCTTAGGTATTCTGTCCCAAGAATAGGAACGTCGTAACAAAAATCTGGATATATGACTAAGGTTTCGGCAGAAAATTTATTTTGTATATCTAACTCACACAATCTAATCTTTCTTATTTTATCACTCTTCCAAATATACGATTTGATGGTAGAATTATCTTTACTGACTTCTTGATTTAACCAACTTGGAAGTTCTAATGGTTCGGCATCTGGAAACAATTCAAGAATTTTATCCTTTAATTTCATAATCCAGGTCATCATTGACACTATTTATTTTTTGTTGTAGGATGCATCTAAATAGATCAGGTTCAAAAGAAACCTTGATTTGCCACTAAAGGAGGGAGACAAGCAAACTAAACGGTTTTTTTGTATCTCTCATGTTCTGAGAGATATTGTAAAAAGTAACTCTCGGGAGAAAGAAGATGTTAGCAGTAACTCTCACCATCACAACATTAATCTCAGTGTTGTTCTTTTTTGTTGGAGGTATGTTAGGATGGATGGCAAAGCAGCATTTCTATGAGAGAAGTTATATCACTTCAATGCACCCAGAAATGTTTGATAATAATGGGAATGTAATCCCAGATGAAATTATAGCAGTACGATTTGAAAACGATTATGACGACTACGAAGACGAGGAAGAAGACTGAGGAAGCACCAGTAGCAACTCTTCCAACAAACCCTTTTGTTTTTGAAATTTTAGAACTGGTATCTAAGCAACGTTCTAATGCAAAAAAAGTTGAAGTTCTTAAAACTTATGAACACGACTCGTTAAAGACTATTTTTATTTGGAATTTTGATGATACTGTAATTTCTCTTCTTCCTGAGGGAGAAGTTCCTTATGGTGATTTGAAGGATCAAAACGTTTACTCTGGAACTCTTTCTGAAAATCTTTCCAGAGAAGCTGGTGGCGGGGAATCTGCAACAACACAAGATCTACAAGGTAGGGGACGCACATCTCTTCGTAGGGAATATCAAAATCTTTATCATTATGTTCAGGGTGGAAACAATACCATCAATACGATTCGTAGGGAGATGATGTTTATCAATCTCCTTCAAGGTCTTCATCCCAAAGAAGCAGAACTGTTGTGTCTTGTAAAGGATAAAAAACTTCAGACTAAATATAAAATCTCACATGAAAATGTAAAGGAGGCTTATCCTGAGATTACTTGGGGAGGTCGTTCTTAATGTGCATGATTCATGCAGAAAACTGTGATAGATCTGTAGCAGAAGATAAATCTCTGCCATCAAATTCTTACCTTGTTACCTATCTAAAAGACAATATTGTTCAACATGATATTGTAATCTGCCATAAAAGAGCAGATGTTTTTGATATGTATTGGGATAAGCATCGTGAAAACCTAAAAAAAATTGAGTGGACAGAGGGGAGAGTAAATCCTAAACTGTGGGGATACAAAGCAAAGGAATCTAAGAAAAAGAAATGAGTGAAGGTTTTAATGATGGGAAAGCAAAGGTCAATGTAAATGTTGATGAACTTGCTAAAATTCTAAAAAAATATAAAAAATTGAATAAGTATAAAAGGTCTACTCTGTTTACAGTGAAGACTATTGATGGCACTGAAACTGTTATTAGTTCACTTGTAAAAGAAGCAGAGGAGAACCCTATAGACTAATGGGCAAGCATTATCTACTAAACCTTTATGGATGCTCGTTCGTTCTTTTGGACGACGAGCGTTGTCTTATAGACTTACTGGAAAACGCAGCAGCAGCAAGTGGAGCGACTGTGATTCAGACTATCTCTAAGAAGTTTGAACCACAGGGAGTCACTGTTATTTGCTTGCTTTCTGAGAGTCATATTAGTATTCATACATGGCCTGAGGAAGGCAAGGCAGCAGTTGATGTCTACACATGTGGTGATTGTAATCCTAAAATTGGATGTGATATAATCATCCAACAACTCTATGCAACTGATCATACATTAAGTTACATAGAACGGTAACAAATGTTACAAAAGTTTTATACTAAATACCAACACGTTCATCGCATTAATGCGACGGAAGTAAGCCGACGCGGAACGGATCGTTCATTCGCTATTCGCAAATAGCGAACGCAAACGCCGACTGAAGGAACGCTCTTTAACCTAAAAAACTAAGGAGAAAACCTAATGTCACAAGTTACTTATAGAGGTTGTAAGTACAACACTGAAGATGCAAAAAAAGAGTATGTATCTTGGTATAACAAAACACATGCTCCCGCTCATCCACAAAACGTATATCGTGGTGTAGCATACCGTCCTTGCAACAATCAGGAGGTAGCAAAATGAATACTTATTTCGTTCGTTACCTTAAGAAAAAAGCAAAGAAAGAACATCTTCTTCGTATCGCACAACTGAATATGGCAAAGCAACCCCAAGTTGCTTGATATTTAAGAGAGGATTGACATCCTCTCTTTTTTTGTATAGAATTATTTGGTGTATAAAAGAGATATGGACAAAGAAAAACTAAAACTAATTATTAGGAATTTAGAGTCTCTTGTTGATTGTCTTAAGTCAGAAGTTTATTCAGATGTTGATTTGTATAAACAAGATCCTCGGAATGTTGGGGATCAATATCTGACTGATTATGATGAAGTATTTTATGAAGGAGATGACGATGGATATCCTGACTGAGTTTGAATTTATGAAACCAGAAGTAAAACTCATTAGCGTTACTCCAGATGCAGAAAAGCATATGGCGTATTGTGCTCGTGTGAGTAATCCAAACAATCAAGACAATCAAAACTTTGCTGGACTGTTGAAGTATTGTATTCAACATCAACATTGGAGCATCTTTGAGCAGGCAACAATGACAGTAGAGATCAATACGACAAGAGGCATCGCGGCACAGATACTCCGACATAGGAGCTTCACATATCAGGAATTTTCACAACGATATGCAGATACAAATCTGCTGAGTAAGACTATTCCTCTTCCCGAACTTCGTCGTCAGGATACAAAGAATCGCCAGAACTCAATTGATGATATTGGCGATTACTTGAAACTGACTTTACTGGAGGACATCAGAGTTCATTTTGAACACGCTCAGAGACTCTACGATCGCCTCCTAGAGAAGGGAGTGGCAAAGGAGTGTGCAAGGTTCGTATTGCCCTTAGCAACGCCCACACGCCTCTATATGACAGGCTCTGTAAGGTCATGGATCCATTACATTGATCTACGTTCTTCGCACGGTACTCAGAAGGAACACATGGAAATTGCAGAAGCAATTCGTTGCATTTTCACTTGCCAGTTTCCTGCTGTATCCAAAGCACTTGAATGGTCTCGTGAAGAATGCCCAGAGTGTGTAGATGCTCCTTCCATCACCATTGAATAAATATCCCTATATTTTAATGTAATCTATGGCAACTTACCCCGTCATTAATAAAGTAACTGGTGATCAAAAAGAAGTTACTATGAGTGTTCACGATTGGGATCAATGGAAAAAAGATAATCCTGACTGGGATAGAGACTGGTCTGACCCATCAACTTGTCCTAATTCTGGAGAAGTTGGTGAAGTTTATGATAGACTTAAGAAGTCTCACCCAGGATGGAATGATGTTCTCCGCCAAGCATCAAAAGCACCAGGTTCAAAAGTAAAACCAATCTGATTAATTATAATGCCAAGAAAAAATACTCCCAAAAATCCTGTTCCATTTGGTATGAGTAACCGTCAAATGAAACGCAAAAAGCCAATCAATCTTGATATCATGCGGACGATTGAACCGCTGACTGATAATCAAGAACAGTTCTTCAAAGACTATAAGCAAGATCAAAACATCGTTGCTTATGGTTGTGCAGGAACAGGTAAAACTTTCATCGCACTTTATAATGCATTGAAAGATGTTCTTGATGAAAGGTCTCCCTATGAGAAGATTTATATTGTCCGTTCTCTGGTAGCAACAAGGGAAATTGGATTTCTTCCTGGAGACCATGAAGACAAGTCTTCACTTTATCAGATTCCTTATAAGAATATGGTGAAGTATATGTTTGAAATGCCTGATGATTCTGCATTTGAAATGCTATATGGAAACCTCAAAACTCAAGGAACTATTAGTTTTTGGAGTACTTCTTTTATTAGGGGAACTACTCTGGACAATGCAATCATTATTGTAGATGAATTCCAGAACCTGAATTTCCACGAACTTGATTCTATTATCACTCGTGTTGGTGAAAACTCTAAGATTCTTTTCTGTGGTGATGCTACTCAGTCGGACTTAGTAAAGACGAATGAAAAGAATGGTATTATTGACTTCATGAGAATTCTTCGGATCATGCCGTCGTTTAATGTCATTGAGTTTGGTGCAGAAGATATTGTTCGTTCTGGACTGGTTAAAGAATATATTCTCGCAAAACTGGAACTGAACATATGAGTTTTATTCATCATAATTACTTGGGTGAACTTGAATTAGAAAAGAAAGAGACAAATGGAATGCGTCTATACCATCTACCTGATGGTCAATGGGTGCCTTCCATTACTTCAGTAACTTCTTTTTATAATCGGCAGATCTTTGTTGAATGGAGAAAGCGTGTTGGTGAAGAAAAAGCCAATAATATTACTCGCAAGGCAACTGCAAGAGGAACTGATTTTCACCAAGTCTGTCAGGACTACTTGGAAAATAAAGAATTGGATTGGAATAATTACCAACCAATGACAAAGATTATGTTCATTCATGCTAAACCTTATCTGGATAAGATAAATAATATTCATGCAATTGAACGAACACTCTACTCAGAGTATCTTGGATTGGCGGGAAGAGTTGATTGTATTGCAGAATACGAAGGAGAACTTGCAGTCATTGACTTTAAGACTTCAGAAAAAATAAAACCAGAAGCGTGGATTGAAAACTATTTCGTCCAAGAAATGTTTTATGCTGCTGCGTATTATGAACTCACTAATATTCCTCCTGTCAAATTAATCACTTTAATGGTTACTCCCAGTGGTGAAGTTAAAGTATTTGACAAACGGAACAAAAACGACTATATTAAATTATTAGTTCGCTATATCAAAGAATTTGTATCTCACAATACTAGGTCAGATGGAGAATGAATTAGAAAAAGTTTTAGAAAGTAAATTCTTCTGTCCAACACGTTTCGCTCAAGAAATTGAAAAATTAGTTCAGACTAACATTGATATGAATTATATTGATGCGATTGTCTATTTCTGCGAACAGAACAATATTGATGTTGAGTCTGTTCCGAAACTAATTTCAAAACCACTTAAAGAAAAGATTCGTTACGAGGCAACAGAACTTAACTTTCTAAAAAGAAGCTCCAGAGCAAAATTGCCCCTTTAATTCCTTTTAGGGGGCAAAAATTTTCCCAGAAAAAAATCCCTATATTACTTTTTTGATGATGCCTTTTGATGCCTATAAATGCTATCTCTCTTTAAAAAACCACTTTACTAAGAATACTTACGACTATCATAAGTATTGTGGTAAGAGTAGAGCATCTCTTAATTCCTTTTATAAAAGGAGAGATCGGTATTGGTTTGAAAAAATTTCAAGACAAAAGACTGATAAAGAAGTAGAAGAGTTTTTTGTTGCAAACTTTGTATCATGTGATGATCCACAGTCTTTGTGGATTGGTGAAATGATTAAAGAAGGGGAAAAACGATATACAAATTGGCAAAAGAGAATTCAATCTCTTTCGTATATCTTTAAAGAAGAATCAAATGAATTGTTTTCCGAGAATAAATTTGATGAGATCTTTGATTGCAAAAAAGGATCTCATCCAATCATTCTCAAAAAATTCCTGAGCGGGAAGATTAGCCTGGAAACAATGGTCATTTATGATAGAATATTCCTGTACGGGAATAACTTTGATAAGAAACTACAGGACCCTGTGTGGGATCTAACTTCCATGCGTATTAAAAAGTATGCACCCTTTCTAAATATTGATGTATTCCGATATAAAAAAATCCTGAAAGAAATAGTTATAGGAGATACATGAGTTTTTTTAGTTCCGAAGTCGTCCGTGCTGAGATGACTGAAATTACAGAATTGCAGGAAGAGATTTACAAAAACGTATTTACTTTTCCCAGCATGAGCAAGGAAGATAAAATTGCTCACGTAGATCTGCTTCAAAGATTGTTAGAGAAACAACAAGTTCTTTATACTCGTTTAAGTTTATCTGATGATCCAGAAGCAAAGAAAATGAAAAAAAGAATCGCAGATTCTGCCGTGACAATGGGACTTCCTCCTGGAACTGATATATCAGTCATATTCCGAAACATGAGCAAGCTGATTGTGGTTATGCGCGAACAGATTGACAAAACTGGTTCCGACAGGTAGACTACAAAAGGAATACACAAAAGCCAAATCCAATTAATCCGAGGTATACACATGTCTTTTGCTGATCTTAAAAAGCAATCCAAACTTGGTTCTCTTACCAGCAAACTGGTAAAAGAAGTTGAAAAAATGAGCACTACTTCTGGTGGTGCTGATGAGCGTCTCTGGAAACCAGAGATGGATAAAACAGGCAACGGTTTTGCAGTCATCCGTTTCCTTCCTGCCCCTGAAGGTGAAGAACTTCCCTGGGCAAAAATGTATTCTCACGCCTTCCAAGGTCCTGGTGGTTGGTATATTGAGAACTCTCTGACCACTATTGGTGGTAAAGATCCTCTGGGCGAATACAACCGTGAACTGTGGAACACTGGTTCTGAAGCAAATAAAGAAACTGTTCGTAAGCAGAAGCGTAAACTGTCTTACTACTCCAACATCTATGTGGTGAAGGATCCCGTAAATCCTGCAAACGAAGGTAAAGTCTTCCTGTTTAAGTATGGCAAGAAGATCTTTGACAAAATCATGGAAGCAATGCAACCTGAGTTTGAAGATGAGACTCCTATCAATCCTTTTGACTTCTGGCAAGGTGCAAACTTCAAACTGAAGATTGTGAAGAAGGATGGTTACTGGAACTACGATAAGTCTGAGTTTGATCGTGTTGCTCCTCTTCTTGAAGATGATGAAGCAATGGAAGCAATCTGGAAGAAAGAATACTCTCTTGCTGCCGTAGTCGCTCCCGATCAATTCAAGTCCTATGAGGATCTTGAGCGTCGTCTCAAGAGTGTTCTTGGTCAGAAAGTTGCTCCTACACAGTCTCGTGCTGTTGTTGAGCAAGAGGATGAGTATGAATCTTATGCACAATCTCCAAGTGTTGAGAGTCGTGTTTCTGCAGAACTTGAAGAGTCATATTCTCGTAGCAAGTCTCCTTCTCTTCCCCAATTGACTAAGGAAGAATCTGATGAAGATGAAGATGATGCTCTCGCATACTTCCAGCGTCTTGCTGAAGAGTGATCAAGAATAAAGTCTAATATTATCAGTTTTCTTCAAGGTTTCAGTCACATATTGACTGGAACCTTTTTTGTATTGCATAATATCTTCCATATCATCAAAGACCAAATGAATATACCCTGGTTTTAGAACATAGATATTTCTCTTATCAGTTTCCTTTCTATCTTCAAATTCGTAGTTAGTGACTGGAACTGTTATATTGTTTGCAGTAATCTGTCTTTGATTGTCATCATCATAGAAGATCATTTTAAAATCTTCAGGAACAACCAATCCAGCACGAACAATTTCAACTCCAGCACTATTCTTCACTGAGATTGTTTCATAGTGATGAATTCCACTGTAAAGAGTCTCATAATCACCATACTTATCAAGAAGATATCTATCAAACTCTTCCTGTAACATTGGCCATTCTGATTGGATATTCTGAATATTATTTGCAATAAGGATTACCCAATCCAAAGTTGAGTCATTATAAACTTTAAAAGCAACATTATCTGGTCTGTCATTGCCATTGATCTGATACTTAGTAAAGTAGTTCAGATCCTGAAAGATATCATCACGTAGTTTACCTTTTCTAAAAAGATTTTTTACACGAACGTAGTCTGATATTTTTGCGTTAGGAACTCTACTAACGTAATCTAAATCTGGTACTTGTCTGAAATAAGGTTTTGCCATTTTTAGTATCCTATTTCTGTGCTTTCGTTAGTATAATCACTATCAAAGACTGGTTCAAGTTCGGTGAATGATAATTGCAATTCGTATGATGTCATTGGACCATCATAGAATCTTGAGTAGTTACCATCGGGAGTATAGTTTACATTGCATGATGTTAACGCACACTCTTTAAATTTATTCAGATATGGGTGAACAGTTCCCTTGTGGTAATATTCTAATTTAAAAGTATCTGGAGATCTTAAGAATACTCCTTCTTTTGTTTTCTTTGCTGCCATTCCCTGCTTAAAGAACCTAATAATTTTCATCACTTCATCCGCTTCAAGTTTAGATCTTGGTGATAATTTAAATGAAAATGTAAAGTTTCTAAGTGCAGGTCCTTTAAAGAGGAGTTCTAAACTGCTATTTTGAACCAATCCATATTTTCTTGTTAATGGATCAACACCCGTTGCCATTTGAACAAACTTTCCAGCAGCAAGAGTTTGAACTTCTCCAGCAGCTGGACCAAGATTATCTGCAGTTTTTTGTGCAGCATCAGCGCCTGCACCTGGACCACCAGTGATGGTAGCTTCCCCAAATCCCGCTAATGCTGATTCAAGAATGCCCAATTCAGAGTCTCCCCACTGAGCAGTATTTGAATCTGATATACCAGCAGGAATTGGAAGTGTTACTGTTCCTTTAGTTTTTCTATTTTTGGTTCTTGCTTCAGAAGTTACAACTAATTTTTCATTGCCAAGACCTCTTGCAACATATTCCAACATAGAAAACCTAATAAAATCCTGTTCAACTACATTTAAAGTTTTTGGATATGTTAAATTTCCATATTCTTTTCTTTGCTCAACTTCTGCAAGTGCCTTTTGTGCTGCAACCTCTGCTGCAGCAGCATTTGCAGATGTAGTTCCAATACCAGCATTAGCAGGATCTGTTGTCGGGGATGCTTGATTTGGTTTTATTCCACTTGTTGCTTGTGATGCCTGTTTTTCGTTAGCACCTTGAGTCTTTACTGCACTAATAGCACTTTTTTTGATTTCAGAATTTAAATTTCCACCAGGTTTAAGTCTTTTAATTTCATCTTCAGTCAGACCTCCAGGAGTAATTGTCTTCGGTGGTTTTGATCCTGGTTCGCTCCAAGTTTTTCCTCCGTCATAACTTGTTGCATATTCTGTATATTGCTTTCCACTTCTTCCAGAAACTTCTTTTCTTAGTGTGATAGAAGATTGTGTTACGTTTCCATTATTTAAATTTGCCTCAACCTTAACATCATACTTTTTCCCACTCAGAATAAAAGGTCTGCTTTGAGAAGTTCTTGCTCCGTCAGCTTTTTCTGTATATGAAGTATACTCGGATCCTGGCACTATAATTCCTCCCGCCGATAAGGGGGTTTTATTTATTTAGACGGATTTTTTCATATGGTATAGACAACAAATCATCAAGTTCATTGTCTCTTACTAAATGAAGTTGACCAGCAAGTTCTTCCCAAGTATAATTTCTTGACTTTCTCAAATGAAAATTGATTCCTTTGAACCCCCACCTTTGAAGTTCTGTACATGCAATCAGAGGATGCTGGTCATATCTAATATCAGGGGTCTTTGGATTATAAACAAAGGTATAAAACTTACCAACTTCAGGAACCCAAGATTTTTCTTTCAGAATATCCATAATTTCCAACATCATATCTTCAGGATCTCTAAGTTCTCTAATTTTATCCTTTACAGGTTCAACACGATTGTATGTTTTTGTATACTGACCGAAACCCTCTGCCATTAGTTAATACCCAGTTCTTCTTCTGTGATAACTTTGAATTCTAACATTCTATCCTTACACCATTCATCTGCTGCTTTCCATTTTGCTTGGTTTACAGCATAGGTTTTTGCTTCATAAAGATATGATTTAGTAACTCTTGATTTTTGTTTTGGTGGAACGGTTTGTTTTTTTGGTTTCACTTCAATCACATATGATTTGATGTTTCCAGTCTGTTCTCTGATCTTAATTATAAAGTCTGGAAAATATCTATGAACTCTGTTATCAACTGGAGAACGATATGGTATGAAAAATTCTTCACTTCCCCACTCCAAAATATTTTCATTCAAGTCACACCAACGACAAAACTTTCTTTCCCAACTACTTCTACAGATAATATTATTTGGATTTCCTTTGTATTTCTGCGGATAAGATGGGATGTATCTACTTTTAATACTTTCTGCCATATCTATGCTACATAATATATAAGGTTAAAAATATTTATAGATGCCTACGCCACAGGGTATATCAAACATAAAAGCAAATCTTTTACGCCCAGCTTTAACATCTCATTATGATGTTTTTATTGGACAACCGCTAAGTGGTGCATGGAGAGATTTTCGTGATTATAATCTAAGTTTTGATCAAATTAGACTTCATTTATCTTGTTCTGAGGCTTCTTTACCTGGATCAAGTTTAGCAACCATGGAAATTAATAATGATTTTCATGGTGTAACTGAAAGGCATGTTCACAGGAGAGTATTTGATGATAGAATTGATCTAACATTTTATGTTGATGCTGATAATTATCTTCCCATTAGATTTTTTGAAACTTGGATGAAATTTGCATCTAATGAGCAAATATCCGAAAATGGTGGTAATAGTGTTAAAAGTTCAGTTTACACATATTCAATGCGATATCATTCAGAATATGTAGGGTCTCCTTTAAAAATTACAAAATTTGAACGAGATTATAAGTCAGAATTACAATATGTATTTGTAGATCCATTCCCAATTTCTGTAGCATCTATTCCAATATCATATGATTCGTCTTCTTTATTGAAATGCTCAGTTTCTCTTACTTATTTAAGATATTATGTTGAACCTCAAGGTAGTGGAGGAGAAGCAGCTAAGAGTAATACTACTACCAATAATTTCAGTAATGTAAATCCTTTAACTCAGGCACAAATTAACAAAGCATATACGACTGATCTCGGGTTAAATTTTGGAAATTATACAACAACAGGTGGAGTTCCATTTACTGCTGCAGGTGCATCTGGAAATGCAATAGATATCAAAACTGCATATTCTTCGGGTTTAAAACTATTCTAATTTTCATTCTAAATAATCATACCTGAATTTTTCTATAGGTCATTATGCCATTACCAAAGATATCTACACCGTCATATGAACTTGAGTTGCCCTCAACTGGAGAGACTGTTAAGTATAGACCCTTCCTTGTAAGAGAGGAAAAAGTATTGGTTATTGCTTTAGAAAGCGAAGATACAAAGCAAATTTCTAATGCGATTAAGACAGTAATTAAGAACTGTATTCTTACAAAAAATATCAAAGTAGAATCACTGCCGACTTTTGATATTGAATATTTGTTCCTTAATATTCGTGGCAAGTCTGTTGGTGAAGAAATTGAAGTTAATATCATTTGTCCCGATGATGAAGAAACTCCAACATCAGTCCAAATTGATTTGGATGATATTAAAGTTCAAAGGAACGAAGAGCATACAAACAAGATCAAAGTAGATAGTTCAATCATGATGGAGATGAAGTATCCATCATTGGATCAATTCATTAAAGCAAATTTTGACTTTAAGAGTGACAATGCTATGGACCAATCATTTGATTTGATTGCGTCTTGTATTGATAAGATTTATACAGAAGATGAAGTTTGGGCAGCAGCTGATGTAAGCAAAAAGGAACTTCTTGAATTCCTGGAGCAAATGAATTCATCACAATTCAAAGAAATTGAGACATTCTTTGAGACGATGCCAAAACTTTCGCACAAAATTACAGTAAAGAATCCAAAAACTAACGTAGAAAGTGAAGTGGTTCTGGAAGGGTTAGCGTCTTTTTTCGCATAGCCCTGGTCCACATGGACCTTGAGAACTACTTTCGTTTGAATTTTGCCTTAATGCAGTACCATAAATACTCATTAACGGAGATTGAAAATATGATTCCGTGGGAAAGAGACGTATATGTTGAGTTGCTGAAAGAGCATCTTGAAGAAGAAAAATTAAAACAGCAGCAAGCAAATGGCGGTCAGTTCTTCTAAAACCAATGCATTGGTTCCCTACACTGGGAAAATAGGGACTGATCTCGTCAACGAAAAAATAGATGAAAGAATCCTCAGGTTATTAGGACTTGAGGATATTTTTGACATTGATTATGATACGTATGCTTCTCTTTTAAGAGAGAGAATGGCTGCTGCCAGAATGGCAAAGTCTAAAATTCCCACAGCAGAAACCGAACTTCTAACTGACGAGTGGAAAAGAGTCAAAGGAAAGAAGGGAAGATTTAAAGTAAAGAAGAAAAAAATATCTGCAGAGAATTTTAAGAAAGGATCTGCTGCTGGAATAAAATTAAATACCCAAAAACTTTTGGGTGGAATCAAACCACTTGCACTTCCACCAGCAGCAGAATCAAATCCCCTGGAAGAAATCTCTGGAATTCTTTCAAACATTCTTGACAGTCTCTCGTTACAAAATGATCTCTTAAGAAAGAAGACAGAACAAGATAGAAAAAATAAAGAGGGTGAAGCAAGGGCTGGATTAGAAGCAGGTCTTGAAAAGAAATTTGGGTTTGCTCAGAAGGTTGCTGAGAAGATGCTTGCTCCAGTCAAGAATCTTCTTCAAAAAATTATAGACTTCTTTGTAATTCTTCTGATGGGAAGAATGGTCTATAAGTTAATAGGGTGGTTTGGTGATAAAGATAATCAACAAAAAGTAAGAAGTATTATTAGATTCTTAGGTGACTGGTGGCCTGCTCTTATTGGTGCATTTTTAATTTTTGGAACAGGACTTGGTGGATTTGTTGCAAACATTACTGGCATTCTACTAAGAGGAATTGCTGCATTAGTAAGTAGAAATCCAGTAGCACTTGGAGCAATTATTGGTGGTGGATTACTTGGTGGTGCCGCAACATTAGCAGACAAAAAGAAAGATGACGCTGCTAAAGTAACACCACAACAAGAAGATGCTCCAGAAGAAGCAAAGAAAGAACCACCACAACCAACTCAGAAGTTTGCGGGTGGTGGACTTGCAAGACTTCTTGGTGGATTAAAAGAAGGACTACTCAAAAATAAAGCATTGGCGTCTGCAATAGGTGCTGCTGCGGGGTCTGCTCTTGGACCACTTGGATCTATATTAGGTGCGGTAGCAGGCAGTAAAGGCGGTGATTTAGCAGGTCAAATCCAAGGATTTGTAAGTGGTGAGAAAGGAGTTGATAAAATTCCTGCCATGCTTTCTGATGGTGAATTTGTCATGTCTCGTGGTGCTGTACAGAAGTATGGCGTAGATACTCTTGAGGCAATGAATGCTGCTGGTGGTGGAACCAATCGCCCCAAAATTGCCAAAGGAATTCCACATGCTTATGGTGGTGGTTTAATTGGTAAAGAACCAAAAACTATTGAGAAAGAAAAAGAGTCTTATGGATTAGGAAGACCAGATCCAACTAAAGACGTGAAACCTTCATCAATGTCTGGATCAAGTGATTTTAGAAAAGATTATTTTGAAGAAAGATTTAAGAGAATTGAAAGACAGATCCAAGCACAAAGAGCACTGTCTTCTGGAAAGGGTATTAATATTAAAGGTTCCTCATTTGGCACTAAGATTGGAAAAGGATTTGGTGCCACTTACAAAGGAAGACAATCTGTAGTTGTTCCTGGTGCAGCAAAAACTGGATGGGAACCAGAGATTACCATTGGTGGAATGAGATACTTTGGACAAGTAAGAGGTGGAGATGTAATCTACACATCCAATTATGCTAAAGGATTAGCAAGTCAGACTGACAGATTTGGTGCTACAAACAAATCTTATATGGGAGCTGGTGGTGGATTGATGGGTGGTGGTGGACTGAATAAGATTGATAAGAGAGGTTTACCAAAAACTCAGGTTATGACTGGATCAGATGGAAAACCATTTGTCGGGCATCTTTCTTTCTATAGGGGCAAACCATTCTATAAGAGACCTGAGCAAAGAAGTAAAGGTTTCTTAGAGAACATTGGAGATTTCTTTAATCCAAGTGGTGCTAAGAGTCGTGAAGATGCCTCAAATAAAGAGAAGATGAGAACGGCTGCTATGAATTCTCTTCAATATTATAGAGCAAGTGGAATGTCAGATAATGAAATTTCTAAACAATTCAAGAAATTAAATCTAAATCTTTCTCAAGCAAAGAATGATCTATCTTATAAGGATAAAAGAACTAAAGATAAGAATTTGATTAGAGATAGAGGTGGGAGAGTTGTAGGTCAAGTTGATAACACTGGAAAACAGGTTCTCAGTAAGCAATCACCAACTCCAACAAGTGGAAGAACTCAAGTGCAGTTGGCAAAAACCAAACCAAAACTAAAGGCACCAACACCACCAGCAAAACCAAAAGTAGTTGTAAGAACAAAAGCAAATACAATTGGAACTGGTTCTGGTGGAATTAATAAGAGATCTGGAACTAAAGTTCCAAGATTTGGTGCAACTTGTAAGGCATCGGATAGACCAAGAACAGCAAAGATTTTGGGGATTTTCTAATAAGATATGGCACCTAAAGCACTACTTCCAGGATCTAAAAAGATAAACCCAGTTAAACTTCTTGGTGGGGGATCTTCTGCGGATAAGATCAAACCAGAATCTTTATCTACAGGTAATGGTGGATCTATTACCATATCCACAAGTAGTCTATTTACTATTAAAGAAAAATTAATTAATGTTAGTGATCTGTTAAAGGATTCAACTCTACTTCAGAAAAAAGAACTTGAAAATTTAAGAAAGCAAAAAGAGAAGAAAAAATTTAAAGAGAGAGAAGAAAAGTTAGAAGAAAAACCAGATGAGAAGAAAGAGAAAAGTGGATTAATAAAAGCACCTAAGATTGGATTTCTTGATAGGATCAAAAGTTTTATATTCAATATTCTTCTTGGGTATGTTGTCTATAGATTAATACCTCTACTTCCAAAACTTATTGGATTTGTAAAAATCATAGCACCAGCATTTGATTTTATTGTGAATATAAGTGGAGCATTATTCAATGCCTTAGTGACTTTTATTGATTGGGGATATAAGGCTGTAGATTCTGTTCGTGGATTTATTAAAAATGTTGGTGGTGATAGGACTTTAGAACTATTTGATAAATTTACAGGTGCATTTGCAACTTTTGTAAATGGTGCTTTGATCCTCTCAATGATTATTTTGAAGTCCAGAGGATTATGGAAGACCTTGATAGGAGAGGGTGCTAAAAAAGGTGCTGCTGGAATTTTAGGTAGAGGAGTTGGTAGAGCAGGAACTCGTTTAGGAATATCAATTGCTGGTAAAGCAGGTGGAATGGCAGCACAAGGAGTTACCAGAACTCTCTCTAAAGTATTGCAGAAGATACCTATTATTGGTGGACTGATTGACTTTGGAATCAATATACTGCTTGGAGAAGACCCAGGAAGGGCAGCGGCAAGAGCAGCGGGTGCCACCGCTGGAGGTGCGTTAGGTGGTCTTGTTGCTGGTGCTATCGGCAGCGTAGTTCCCTTTGCAGGGACCTTTCTAGGTGGTGTGATTGGATCTGCTCTTGGTGGTTGGATGGGAGATTGGGCTGGTGGAGCACTGTATGATGCCTTTGCTGGAGCATCTGCTAAAATGGCAACTGGTGGTCCAGCAACTAGAGGTGGAAGATTAACTGGTGGAGTTAGAAGAACTGTAAAGAAATCCAAAGCAGTAAGAAGAGTTACAGCAAAACCAACAAAAGTAAAACCAGGTGCTGATGTTGGTGGAGAAAAAGTAATTAAGAAAATTTTCCCAGAACAAAAAGACGATCAAACAATGAGTCCATTGAAATATATGGAAAAATCTCATGATGCAACATCAGAGATTCCATTCTTTGGACCATTCTTTGCAATAGCAACTAAAGTTCTGCTTGGAGAAAAACCATCAACTGTTGATTATGACAACATTGGATCAACATTAAGTGCATGGATGCAGAGAACATTTAGTTCAGATGTCATGAGAACTGGTGGTGCCTTTGCTTCTGGTGGCAGTGTTGACTCTGCTATGTTTATGGGTGGAGAAGATCTAACAAAAGTAATTTCTAAATCTGTTGAAGAAAGTTCTTCTGCTAAAATTGATGAAAGTATTAATGAGTTGATGAAACAATTGGGGTTGAAGGAATATACTATAGAAAGAGAAAAAACCCCTGGTCAACAACCAATGGTTCCTGGAGAAGATTTGGGTGGTGACGCATCTGATGCTGTCGGCGGTGCAAGATTGTTTATGGCAGCAGGATTCCCAATGCTTGCTGCTGCTATTCTTGCTGGAAATGTTCAAGCAGAATCTGCATGGAAAGGTCAAAGAACTCCTTGGGTTTTAAATGATGGCGCAGGAACTAACAAAGGACTTATTAGTTGGAACCGTACAAGAATTACAAATGCAGAGAAATTCTTAGGTAAACCACTTGAAAAGGCAAGCAACGCTGAGCAGGTTAAATGGATCAAAGAAGAATTGAAGCAGTATGGGCTTCTTGACGAATTCCTGGATCCAAAGTCTACTGAAGAACAACTTAAGAGAGCATCATATAAGTATATTGGATGGGGAATAGAAGGTGATCGTTGGAAACAATCTGCAAGAATTCTGGCAGCACTTCAAAGAGGTGAAAAAGGAACATTCACTCCTGGAGGTGGTGGATCTTCTCAACTTGGAAAGGGATATGGTTCTGCAGGAAGTAAAATTGCTGGAGAACTTGGAAGATTTATATATCAAAGATTAAAGACTCCTGAGCAGTTTTTAGCAGTTAAAGAACACCCAGAATTTGGTGGTGTAAAAGGAACCCACGCAAATAAATCATTCCATTATGAGGGAAGAGCAATTGATATTGGTGCATATTCTTGGGAACAAGGACCAATTCTTAAAGTAATTTCCGATTTCAATAGAATGAAAGGAGTAAGACCTGTTGAACTTTTAAAGGCAGGAGATCCTGGACACAGTGATCATGTTCACGTAGCATATTTTGGTGGTGGTTTTGTTGGTAGAGGTGGGAATATTACTACTCACCCAGGAGAATATGTAATTGATAAAGACTCTGTTGATCTTTTCGGCAGAAGATTTATGGATATTCTCAACGATACTGAGAATATCTCACAGAGAAGAAGTGCTGCTCAGAGTTTAATGCAAATCCTCTCAACTTATGCTGGGTATGAATTTGGAGCAACTCAAGAAGTTGAGGTTGAAGATTCTGGCCAAAATACAATTGTCCAACCAATTCCAATTCCAATGGGAGATTCTTTTGGTGGTGGAGGATCTGGAGGATTTTCTGATCCTTACGAATCCATTAGTATGAGTCAGTAGTGTAAATAAGATATAGGAAAATTAAAAGATGGCAGACCAAGAGTTATTAACTGGTTACAAAGGTGGTTCTTCAACCATCAATCAATTATCAGTTATTTCAAATAAAACAAAAAAACCGATAGACATTTCTGCTGGAATATCAGATCTATATTATTATGAAAGTGTTTTGCAGGAAACTATAAAGGTTGAGATTATGCTCGCTGACACGGGTGTTCCAGAATTGGATGGTAAAACTGTCCTTGAAGGATTGCCACTTGTTGGTCAAGAAAAAAGTAGAGTAGTTCTTACGGATAACTCTGACAATAAATTAGACTTGGATCTATATGTTGATAAGGTCAATCCAGTTTTCCAAGATACACGAAAGAATCTAATTGGAGTTACTTTGGTATCAAAGGAATATATTTTAAATGAAAAGACAAGATTGAATGTGAGATTTGATGGAAAGATTTCAAATCATATTCAAAGAATTCTCACTGATAAAAAATTCCTTGATAGTCAAAAAACACTGAACATTGAAGATACAGAAAACAACTATAATTTTATAGGAAATAATAGAAAACCTTTCTATGCCTGCACTTGGTTGTCTAAGAAATCAATTCCAAATATTTCTGGTGCAAAAGGAAACAGTGCTGGATATTTTTTCTGGGAGACATCAAAGGGATTTAATTTCAAATCTATAGAAAAAATACTATCAACTCCTCCAGTCAAGAAATTAGTTTATAATGAGACTCCAGATAGTAGAGGAGATAGTATTCCTGCTGGATATGATGGTAAGATTGTAGAACTTTCTTTAGACAATACCAGTGATGTTAAAAGAAAACTTGAGTCTGGAGCTTATTCTACAAGAGTGATTTTGTTTGATCCTTTTAATTGTTACTATGAAATTGTAAATCCAAGATCAGCATCTACTGAAAAAAATCTTAAACTTGCTGGTAAGGAATTACCAGTGCTGAATAAAGAATTTGATAGAGCAGGTCAGGGTGATCAAGATTATTCAAGAACAACCTACATGCTGATTGATAAGGGGACTCTTCCAGTTGGAAGTACAAAGGAACAAATCAATAAAGCAAAGGAACAGAATTTTGATCCTAAAAATATTTTGAATCAGTCAACAATGAGATATAATCAATTGTTTACTGTAAGAATTACTATTACAATTCCTGGTGATTTTAGTTTACATGCGGGCGATTCTATCTTCATTGATACCCCAGAAGTTGCAGAAAAGGATCAAAAAGAAACAAGTAAGGAGTTTGGTGGTATATATATGATAGCAGATCTTTGTCATTACATTACACCCCGCCGAACATTTACAAAACTGAATCTTGTTAGAGATTCATACGGAAGAAAGGCACCATCACGGATACCACTATGACCGACCGCACAATTCACCAGCACATAGATGCTGACAAAACAGAGTTAGATGACTCAAATCTCAGTGCTCAACGTCGTCGCCATTTAGAAGACGAACTACAAAGTTTAGAAAGCTATCGCAGCAATCATCCAGAAGATGATCATGATCCAACTGGATTAGAACTTTACTGTGACGCAAATCCAGAAGCAGTTGAATGTAGAATTTATGAAGATTGATAACTAATGGAAGGGGCTTTATATAATCCAGGTTTTCTTGGTGGGACATTTAACTGGTGGATAGGTCAGATTGCTGACGATTCTACCTGGAGGGATAATATTGTCCCAGGAAAATATTCAACTGATAAGGCAATCTCTGGTTGGGGATACCGCTATAAGGTTAGGATCATTGGATATCATGATCAGGATGCAAATAAAAGCATTCCAAATGATCAACTGCCTTGGGCACAGGTCATGTATCCAATCACCGCTGGTGGTGGGCAGGGGCAGAGTGTTCAGACCCCTAACCTAAGACAGGGTAATTTTGTATTTGGATTTTTCTTAGACGGATCTGATGGTCAGAACCCCGTTATCATGGGCGTTCTTGGTAACAATGCACAAACCGCATTAGGAACAAAGATTGGTGAAAAGGGATTTGTTCCTATCAGTGGGTATGCAAAAGGAACAACTCCAGATCCTAACATCAAAGCTCCTGACTTTGGATTGAAAGTTGAAAAACCATCATCAACAGGAACTCCATCATCTTCTTCTAAACCAGGAGTAGTTCTTGATAAGTATGGTAGAGATCCATCAAGACCTCCAACAAAAGCAGAACTTGCTGCAGCACAGTCTGCAAGAGCAGATGCCGATAAAATTGGACTGACAGGAGAAGCAAGAGAAAGACTGATTGCAGAAAGAACAGTTGCTGCTACTCGTCAGGAAGCATCTGCTGCAGCAAGTCCACAAACTCCACCTTCTCCTGGTGCTACATTAGAAAGTTCAGCTTCTGTTCATCAAACAACAGCGGCTGATGTTGCTCGTCATGACAAATACATTAGAAAGACTCCACTCTCAAGTCCATGTGAGAAACAGAAAACCGATCTAAAGAATATTCAAGTTGTAATTGAAAATCTAACCAACGACATTAATAAAATCCAACAAGCAGCAAATAGTTACATTGATGCTGTTAGTAATAAATTGAGATCAGTAAATGTTCAGTCTTTGATTGATAGTGCATCAACACAGATTGCAAAGTTTATGAAAAATATTTTTGAAAAGGTGCGTGCGTATGTGGTCAAAGAATACAATAAAACCATAGCACCTGCTATTGATAAGGTTCTTCCCAATGCAAGATATAAAGTTCTTGAATTAAAGGATAAAGGAACTCAAAAATTAATGTGTCTTTTCAATAAAATTATCGGAAAACTTAAAGATCTTATCAGTAAGTTTCTTTCAAAAAGTTTAAACAATAGTGATGGAACAGTAAAAAATGTAGCACCAGCAGGAACTTCTCCAAAGGTTCGTATTTGTAGCGTTGAATCTTTAGTTGGAAATGTTTTGGGGAATACAATTAATGATATTACTGATGGCGTAGATAAAGCAATTGCTCCAATTTCATCTAACATTTCTTCTTACTATAATAATTTCCAATCTCTTGGGGGTGGTGCTGCACAACTATCTGGTTTATCTGCTGGTGCTGCTGGCAATTTGACTTCTCTTCTGAACAATCAAGTAGACGCTGCTACAGGTTCTATTAATAATTCTATCTCTGCTGCAACTTCAGTTTTAGATCAAGCAACATCTCTGATTGGTGGAATGACTGGCAATGTAACTGCTGCTTTAGGATTCGTAAATCAAATCCTACAGTTCTTCTCTTGCGATGATGAACCCAAGTGCCCATCTGCTGATGTACATACATTGAATAATGGAGCTGCTTCTACCACTCAACAACAGGAACCAAACGAAAGGAGTGTTGAAAATCAAGCAGCAAACTATACTCCAGAAACTCCATCCACTCAATTACCATATGCTACTCCACTAAAAGGTATTGAGGATTTGAATTATAGGGATTATGGTTAGAGTCATAAATAATAAAAACGTGTTAGAGTTGTAATTAATATACGGAATGGGGAAGAAAAGCACGCTATTTGGACCACCACCTTCTTCAGTTGTTACTGTAGGATATATTGACCCAGAAAAGGGGTATATTGATGGAGTTTCCATTGATGATGCGAATAAGTATGCCAAATTAAACCCAGGAACACTCTTTTTATTTTTAGACGGAAACAAGCAACTAAGATACTTAAATATAAATGAAGTTAATAAGTTAACTCCACAAGATTTGGTATCTGTAGAGGGATGTAATACAGATCCAAAACCTTGTGGTCCCCCTAAAATACAATTCTGGGGAGGCGGTGGAATTGGTGCTGCAGCAAATCCAGTAATCGTAAATGGATCTATTCTTGCAGTGGACCTTGTTCGCGGTGGACATGGATATCAGTATCCACCATTCGTATCAGTTGTAGATGATTGTAATATTGGAGCAGGAGCAGTTTTTACTTCCAACGTTGGAATCACAACAACTGCAATTGAAGTTTATGATCAAGAAGATGATTATGAAGTCTACAATATTCAGTCTGAGGATGTTACATATCCAATAGACTGGGGTGAAGATGGTCAAGATCTTGGATCTTGGAACCCAGATGATTTCACTGGTGAAGGAGAAGATCCAATTGCTGCACAAATTTACCAGTATCAAAAACAACTTTCCAAATTAAAAAGACCTTGGTGGACTACCAGAAAAAAAGCACCAAGATTGGTAACTGGCGGAAATAAATCATATCAAAAAGTTTATCAAGTCACCCATCCAGCAAAAGGATCTACTTCAAAAACTTGGAGTGACTTCATGAATTCTTATGCAGTCTCTCCAGTTCCTCAATCAAATTTGCCTGGAAGTGATTTTGCGGGAACACTTTTCTCTATGGAATGGGAAGAAAATTTCCCATATACTGGAGAATATGTCTTTAGAGGATGTAGAGATAATAACGGAAAATTATATCTAGATAATCAATTCGTTTCAGATCTTCAAAATTTTAATGAAAATCCAATACCATTCATTAAAACAATAAAAGAAGGTAATCATAAAATTAGAATTGATTTATTAAATCAACCAATTTATGAATCTAAAGCATTACAACCCAGAACAGAAGAACAAAAAGTAGGAACTCTTTTTATTAAAGAGAATGGTCAATATTATATGCTTACGAGCGGTAATGATATTATTGAAGTTGATTTTACTTTTTATTGGCAGGATGATGCAAATTTTGGATATGCTGCAACCAAAATTATTATTCCAACTGAAAGTAATAAACCTGTAGTTTTATCCAGACCTTTAACAGGATCCATAGGATCGGTTAGTGCAACAGGAACATTTAAAGCAAATAGGAAATATGGTCCTATTATTTTTGAAGGAGTATCTTCAAGATTTAAAGATACTGTAATTAGAAATAGTGGACCATTACCAGAACAATTCAATCAAGAAATTGCATTATATGATAATGATCCAAACGATCCTATTACAAATGTTAGTTTAGTTGCCACAAATGCAAGACAACTTTCACCACCAAGAGTAATTAATCCACTCTCATCAACTCCAATTAAAAATGTAAATGTTTTTAATACCGTTGATTATATTGGAAAAGCAGATAGACCTTTGTGGAGAACTAATCCAACAGCATCTGCAACGTCTTCTTTAGCTGATCGTTATGGAATTACTCCTTTCAATTCAAATACTAAAGAAGCACAAACAAATTCTTTTGCGGGGGTTCATGTCATTAGATGGCAAAATGTAAACTTTCCTATTGATGGATATTATAAAGTTCAAGTTGCTGTTGACGACAACGTTACAATCTACATTGGAAATCGTGAAACTGGTGGAAACGTAGGAAATGAAACTGGTCTTCGTGATGTAAATGAAGGTGGAGATGAAGTTATTATTAGAAAGAGAGGATTTCTTCCTGGAACTTCAATTGGAACTCCAGATCTAAATGAAACTCGTTATTTTAAAGCGGGAAGTTATAGAATTCGTGCTGAGTTAGAACAAATTCCTGGAGCACCCCTATCAAAGGGTAACCCAATGACTCTTGCTATCAATATTGAATCATCTTATACTGAAACAAAAGTTGTTTCTGCTAAATCTTGGTATGAAAATCCATTGGGAGTTTCTCTAACCATTGATGCTCCAGAACCACCAATACCACAAGAACCACCAACCCAACAACTTGGAAGGTGTCCTACTAATCCAATTTGGTCTACAAGATTTCCAAAGTCTGCTCAGAAATGGTATCCTGTAAAGTATAGAGTTCCAAACACTTGGAGCAGGTTCATGAACAGGTATGCAATTTCACCTGTTCCACCACTTGATACCCCAGGTAGTGACAGAGCTGGAATTAATTTTACAAATACCTGGGACGTAGAGATTCCTTATGATGGATACTATGGCGTGAAGGGTTGCGTAGATAATAAGGGAAGAATATTAATTGATAACGAAGAGGTTTATAAACTACAAGGATTTAAGGTAGAAAATCCAACAACAACCAAAAAGTTTTTGAGAAAAGGATCTCACAAAATTACAGTTGAGGTTTTCAATCAACCAATTACAACAAGTTCGGTAATCAATAAAAAGATATTCAGTACAAAAGACTGGCAAAATCAACTAACAAAAGAAACTCAAGTTGCTGGAGCGCATTTCCATCTCAAAGGTGATGGATATTATATGACTGTTGGTGGAAATACTGACACAGAAGTTTCAATATCTTTAAAATATGATGATAATCCAAATGATAATGGCATCGCCATTTCAAAAATTGTCATCCCTAATCCAGATGGATCTCCAATTATTTTAGAAAGAGAGAAGAGTGGGAGAAGTTTTAGAGAAAAGGGTAACGTTAGTTCAAAATCTGTTTTTAAAGTTAATAGAGAATATGGACCCATTCAGTTAATTGGAAATCAAAAAGCACCAATTTTTGCCGATGATGCTTGGATTGTTATTGGAAAAACTGGGGGATGGCAAACTCTTAATTTCTTAGATGCAGGAGGATCTGATATTAATGCATCACTAAAGATTGTTGCTACTAAAAATCTCTCAGATTCAAGATTGTTATCTGACAATGTAAAAGACGGGATTACTTATGTTGGACCAAAGTTATATAACTATCGCCATAAAGCTTGGTCAACATTTATGAATGAGTATAATGTATCCCCAATTATTGAAGATACGGAAACAGATGAGAATGTTTCTGGATTTAATGGTGGTGGAGTCTATCTTGATTTGAGTAATTATGAAGGTTCTGTTGAAATAGAACTAAAAAATGTTGCTAACGATTCAAGTATTTTTCATGGAATTACTATCCCAGGAATAGACACCATTAATGAGAACATAAGATCAAAAAAATATACTGTTGCTGGGGGGAAAATATACGGACCATGTAAACCAACTGCCAATAGCGCAAAATTATATGTTGGTGATGAAAAAGTAAAAGATGTTAGGGGATCTGGATCCAGACCAAATACTCAACTTGTTTGTGAGGAAAAAGGTGACGACTGGGATGATTTTGTCATCTCAACAAATATTGGAACCTTTAAGAGACTGACAGAAGCACCAAAGAAATCAAAGATTCTTAAAAAAGGTGATGTTAATGGAGAGAGAACTTTACTCTGGAAAAATGTTTCTTTCCCAGAAAGTGGTCAATATCTATTAAAAATGCAGGGAGATAATATTGCTACTGTTTATATTGGTAACGATAAAATCTATGAAACCACCGACTTTTCTGGTGGAGAACCCATTCCTGTTCTTGCAAATATTAGTAACGGAAATTATGATGTCAAAATTCAATTAGTCAACGTTCCTCTTCCACCTCCAAATAGAAATGATGATTTTGATATAAATCCAACAGGTGTTGCCTTAGAAGTTACCAAGGATATAGTTATACAATCAACATCAGCAGCATCTTGGGCTGAAGGAAATCCAATGGGTGCTTCTGCAGTCCTGATTGCCCCTCCTTGTCCAAAGATCACTGGTGGTAAAGGTGTTGTTGATGAAGTTCTTGTAGATGACCCAGGGAATAATTATATTGATCTTCCAGAATCTCCTGATGGTTATCCAGTTATTCTTGTATTAGATAAGGTAGTTGTGGATGATCCAGGAATCAATTATAATTGTGGTATAGATAAGATTACGATAGTTCCAGATAACGGTGCTACTCTTTCGTATAAATGCGATTCCTTCGGAAGAATTTCTGAAGTCAATGTAGTAACACCAGGATCTGGATATACTTCACTTCCAATTATTCAAGTTGAAACTGACACAGGAATTAATTTTTCGGCAAGACCAATATTAACACCAGTTAGAGAAATTGCAGGATTACCACAAGAAAAACTAATTCAAGTAACAGATCTTGTTGGATTAAAACAAACAGGATACATTGATGGAAGATCTTATTATGGTGCAGTTTATTATGAAAGTGGACTCAAGTATGCTGGATACTTTAAGACGATTGGAGATCCTGTAAGAGTATACGACACTCTACAAGAAAGCATCACCGCAAGAATTACTACTGCTCCAAGTGCAATTGAAAGATCTGGTACTGATACTAACAATAACAATCCAAATCTCAATATTCCAGGAACTCTTAGAAATATCACCAACCCTGAACAATAACAATGGCAACACCACAGAATATAAAAAATAATAGAGTTGCAAACTATGCAGGTTATGATCCAAATGCCAGCAAGGATACGACCAAAAAGAATTATACTGCAATTACTTATGGAAATGATCACGGATCTATAACTTTTGGACATATCCATAAACAAGCAGATGTAACTGCAGATGTAATTCTTCAAGGATCTGATGGTCGCCATCAAATATCCATGGATAAAGATGGTCAGAGAAAGGGATGGACTACTATGACTGCTCCAGGAGCATTTCAAGTAGAATGTGGTGATGAAATCAAGAAAGACCAGAACGCACTCTTTTATCATGCGTTAAATGGTGATATAATTATTAAAGCAGACAATGGAAGAGTTCGCATTGAAGCTCTTGACATTGATTTAATTGCTAAAGGTCCAGACAATACTCAGGGGAATATACAACTCAAAGCAAACGAGTCAATCCTGTTAAAAGGTAAAAATATTACCATTGATGGTTCTGCATCATATAGATTAGCAACAACTGGACAAGCAATTATCACTGCAAACAGTTCCATGAGAATCTACAGTTCAATGATTCAAGGTGTTACTGATGCTGTTCACAGTAAAGACTCCAAGAATGGTGGAGCAAAACAATTCCAGAGCAAACAAATTAAAACTTAGGAGGTAATATGGCTTTTATGACAGATGACCACGCTGTAGGTGGTCAGTTTATGTGTGGAGCAGGAACTCCTGCTGTTCTTGGTGTTGGTGATAGTAAGGTAAGAGGTGCTGCATATATTGAAGGACCTGTTCAAGTTGGATCTGCAAGTGATTATTCTTCCGCACAAGCATCTCTCCTTGTAGGAAAACTTAGTAATGGTGATGTAAGTTCATCACCACTCTATTCTCTTTGGTGCAAACTTTATTCAAGATTTGAAAAATTTGTTCGCGTGGATGAACTACTCAAGTCAAGATTTATTGAAGCAGATATAGTTAGAACAAGAGTATTACTTGCTTCAGTCAAAAATTTTGAAATTAATCATCCAACGCAAGAAGGTATGAAACTAATTCATACTTGCTTGGAAGGTCCAGAGAATGGTGTTTATGTAAGAGGAAGGTTGGTAAATAGAACAGAAATTGAACTTCCCGATTATTGGGAAGGATTAGTTCACGATGATAGCATTACAGTTTCTATTACCCCAATAGGTGCTCATCAAGATATAATTGTAAAGAGAATTGGAGATAATAAAGTATATCTTCAAGCAAAACCTGGAGTTCCAATCAATTGCTACTTCCATGTTTTTGGAGAAAGAAAAGACATTCCGACATTGATTCCTGAGGTTAGAGCATAATGGCATACACTTTTCAAAAGTATGGAACATTTACAGGTCCAGGTGTAAATTTTGCATACAGAGATAATGACGACTTCTCCAATATTTTTGATGGAGGATTTAATCTGAATGACGTTTCTATGTGTCTTGTTAATACAGATTCTCCTTCAGATTATGTCTATTTGCACCTTGCAGGGACGAGTACTGCAAGTGTGACCCTTGAAGCAAGCTATGGTCCTATTCCATCTTTTACAGTTAATGCTACTAACTCATATTTTAGTGGAAATATTATTGCAACAGGAACAATTACAGCACCCGCATTTGCTGGGGCTGCTTGGTCAGCTTTAATTTCAAACGTAAACAGCAAAAAGTCTTTTGATATTTCACACCCAACAAAAGAAAATCATAGACTTCGCTATATTTGTTTGGAGGGTCCTCAGGCAGAGGTATATCATAGAGGAAAACTTGTCAACAATACTGTGATTGAACTTCCAGAATATTGGAAAGAATTGGTTGATTTAGAATCTGTTGGAGTAGTATTAACTCCAATTGGTTCTTATCAAGAATTATTTGTTGAAAAAATTGAATGGGGAACAAAGATCATTGTCAAAAACAATGCTGGTGGGGCAATCAATTGCTCATACATAGTTTATGGCGAGCGTAAGGATGTTGAGAAGAACATTCCAGAATATGCTGGTCAGACCCCAGCGGACTACCCAGGTGACAATTCACAATACGTAATCAACGGGCGGATCGCTTGACAAAGGGGCGGGGATGCCCTATGATACATAGGTAATTGAAACGGATCTCACATGACCCACGAAAACGAAGAAGAATTCCTGACTCGTTGCGTTATTGACACAGCATCTCGTAAAGTTTACATGTATTCAAATCTTGGTGGTGAAAAGGTTGTAACTTGCGACAACGTTAACGAATTCATGAATGTTCTTTCTTTCGTTCGTGCCACTGTTGATGATGATGTTCTCAGTTATTCTGATCCTCTGGTAGTTAGTTGATTTGTAAGTTCATTTGGTTATTGCGTACTTGACATGGTAATGCTTTTGTGCTACTATGTCTTTATTGCGGGTGTAGTGTAGCGGTAACACGCCATCCTTCCAAGTTGGAATCACGAGTTCGATCCTCGTCACCCGCTTACCAAAATCGGAATTAAATTCCATTTTGGTCCGAAAAAAAATCCAGTAAAATTTTACTTCTATTACTTTTTCATGAATCTTTATCACATTAGTCACAAGACCCTGAGAGAAGAACCAGTGAAAACAACGCCACAAAACGTGAAGGAAGCAAACGAGGGATTATTTTACTCAAAAATGAATTTGCCTGCCGCAGCAAAACACTGTGGAATGTCACAAAAAGAAATGAAGTTGACATTCTTTGAATATCTGAAGTATCATCCAGTAACCTATAAAGGTTAATTCCTTGGGGATGTAGCCCAGCGGAAGAGGCAGCAGACTTAAAATCTGTCCAGGGTGGGTTCGAATCCCACCATCCCTATTCCCACATAAATATTGTATGTGGGGAGAAACAAATGAAACACAAAATCACTCACAGATATTGCTGGTATGATTTTGAAGGTGAATGGGCAATTGTCAAAATGTTTTTCATGAATGACGTTCCTTTCACATTTGATGAACTTCCTTCTATTGCACAGGAAGATCCAGATTTAATTGACGAAGCAAATAATAATCTTCGTTACGATCCTCAAAGGTTGTATAAATCATCTGGATACCTTATAATGGAAGAGTGTCATCCTTGTTTCTTTGAAGTTGATCTGGAAAATCCAGATTGCTTACCTTGCGATTAATGCCCTTGTAGCTCAGTGGTAGAGCAATGGTTTTGTAAACCATTGGTCGTCTGTTCGAATCAGATCGGGGGCTCTTCGCCCAAATGGCGGAATTGGTAGACGCGCTGGGTTTAGGTTCCAGTGGATTTATTCGTGGAGGTTCAAGTCCTCTTTTGGGCACTTTAGGAGGTATTATGTCTCTGATATCACAAAAAGATAGAGACCTTGCTATTGAGGCATTAGATTTTTATCTCTTCAATAAACAATTTGATTTTACTGAAGAAAAACGAATGGAAGTCAATGCTCTTATTAATTGGATTAAATTAGAGAATACTAAATATGAAAATTAATCTTTGGTATTGTAATAGTATGGAACAATGGCGTTGGACTCTTGTTGACGACCATCGCCCAATTGTCAAAATGGAATCTGGTCAACGTCCAAACCTTAGAGATGCTATGAATGACGTTGCAACCACAGTTGAATATATACTTGACAAAAATTAAAAAGTAAAGTATACTATATTTGGCGATACTAACCAAGACCCCTTCCGTGTGCTTCAGAACCTCCTTCGGGAGGTTTTGTTGTATGATAAATAATCCATAACGGAAACTATAAGAACTAATAAGATGGGTCTCTCCAGATTAGATAATTTTTTGAAGTCAGCAAGGGGAACAATCCTCTACGTTAACCCCAATGACTTAGATGCTACAGATAGCATTGAAAACCAAGGAAACTCACTAACTCGTCCCTTTAAGACTATTCAAAGGGCACTGATTGAGGCATCAAGATTTTCATATCAAAAAGGTTTAAACAACGATAGATTCAATAAAACCACAGTTCTACTTTATCCTGGTGATCACTTAGTAGATAACCGTCCAGGTTGGATTCCTGATGGATCTGGATCGTTCAGATTAAGAAGTGGTGCTACTTCAACAGACTTTGCACCATTTGACCTTACAACTAATTTTGACTTAAGCACAAGTGATAATGCTTTGCATAAGTTTAATAGTATTCACGGTGGTGTCATTGTTCCTCGTGGAACTTCAATTGTTGGACTTGATCTAAGAAAAACAAAGATTCGTCCAAGTTATGTTCCAGATCCTACAAACGATAATATTCCAAGATCTGCGATTTTCCGTGTAACTGGTGGTTGCTACTTCTGGCAGTTTTCTTTATTTGATGCTGATCCAAACGGCAAATCGTATATTGATTATACTTCCAATCAGTTCGTTCCCAATTTCTCTCACAGCAAATTAACGTGCTTTGAATATGCTGACGGTGTTAATGAAGTAAAAATTTCTGATCCTTTCTTACAGTATACTACTGATAGAACTGACCTTGAAATGTATTATGAGAAGGTTGGTCTTGCATATGGACAATCTTCTGGTAGACCAATTGAACCAGATTACCCAGATCCAAACTTAGATATTCAACCAAAAATTGATGAATTTAGAATTGTTGGTTCCCCTGGTGATGTTGTAGGAATTAGCAGCATCAAAGCAGGAAATGGTGTAGTATCAACAAATCAAATTACTGTTACAACAACGATTCCTGTTCCTGGTCTTGATGTAGATACTGCATTCAGAATTTCAGGTATTCCTGCTTCGGGATATAATGGGCAATATACAGTATCTCAAAAGATCAGTGATACTCAAATTGTATATCAAGTACAAAATTCACCATCAGTTGCTCTACCTTCAGTAACTGGTGCAACCTTAACTCTTGGATCTGATACAGTTAGTTCTGCTTCTCCATACATCTTCAATATTTCATTGAGATCAGTATTTGGTTTGTGTGGTGCTTTAGCAGATGGATCCAAGGCAAGTGGATTCAAGTCAATGGTTATTGCCCAATTTACGGGTATTGGACTGCAAAAAGATGATAACGCTTTTGTAGTTTATGATCGCGATAGTGGCACATATCAGGATAATACTGTTCCTGGGAATGAAACTCTCAGCACAAATTCAAGAGCAATATACAAACCATCATATCGTAGCTTCCACATTAAGACAATTAATGACGCTTACGTTCAAAACGTATCGGTGTTTGCGATTGGATATGCAGAACACTTCTCTACCGCAAGTGGTGGAGATCAATCAATCAATAACTCCAACTCCAATTTTGGCGCCAAAGCACTTGTTGCAGATGGATTTAAAACTAATGCTTTCCCACAAGACGATGTTGGATACATTACTCATATAATTCCACCAAAACAAATCACAACTCTTGATGGATCTATTGAGTTCACTTCTCTTGATGTCACAAAAACAGTTGGAATTGCTTCTACTGGAAATCTATACATTTATAATGCTTCAAATTCAGATATTCCACCAGAAAACGTTTTGGAAGGATATCGTTTTGGTGCAAAGGAAAATGATGAGTTAAAAGTTCTTCTTTCTGTTGGTGGAACCGTAACTGAATACAAATCAAGAATTGTGATGCCAGGATCACAATCTTCCTCAGAAAAATCATTTACTGTTGGGAGATCTGCTGGCATTAACAGCATCACAAGCAATACGCTCACATTAACTCAGTCACATACTTTTATTAATGCAGAGTCTGTTCGTGTTTATAGTGATAGTGGTCAAATTCCAGATGGTTTAGAAACAAATACTGTTTATTATGTCATTACAAGTGACAATGGAAATAGTGGACTTACAACAACAACCCAAATTAAACTTGCAAAGACTGAAAATGATGCATTTACTGCAAATGCAATTTCAATCAATAGCAAAGGTGGAGTATTAAAAGTTGTTTCAAGAGTTTCAGATAAAAATTCTGGCGATATTGGTCACCCAATTCAATATGATGAAACAAACTCTCAATGGTATGTAAAGGTTTCCACCACAGCAACTGAGAATACAATTTATTCTGCAATTACTTCTCTTGGAACTTCAAATCTTGGTGAAGCTACTCCAAGAACGTTTATTACAAGAAGATCTGACAATAGAAGTGCTTCAGATAAGATCTATAGGTTTAGATATGTAATTCCAGCATCAACTGGTGGTTCATATGGAAGACCACCAACTGAGGGATATATTATCCAGGAATCAAATACTTCTATTGGATCAACTTCTTCAGAGATTCTCACTTATTTTGGAAGTGGATCACTCAATCACGTAAATCAACAGAGAAACTTTAGGTTCATTTCTGGTGCTGAGTGGAATTCAAATTTTGCAAAAATTTCAACAGAACTACCACATAATCTTTCTGTAGGATCTGAAGTAGAACTTATCAATATTAGAAGTACTTCAAACACAAGTGGAGTTCCAAATTCTGGTTATAATGGAAGTTACTCAGTCGTTGGAATTAGTAGTGCCAAACAATTTACTGTTGGTATAGGGACTGATCCAGGAACTTTTACAAATGATACCAGTGCAAGAAATATTGATCTACCATACTTCAAGAGAAAGAAATTTAAAGATATCTATTATGTCTTTAGAACTCAAGAAGTTCAGAGATATGTAACAGGTCAACAAGATGGTATCTATTACTTAACAGTATTAAATGCATCAAACTCTCCAACTGTTGCACCATTCACTGAAGAAAAATATTCTCAACCAATTAAGGAACTGTATCCACAACTCAATAGAGATAATCCAGAATCTGATCCAGAAGAAGCAAGATCATTTGCATCTTCATCATTAATTGGTCAAGTATCTGTTAATGATGTCCGCAAGAGTATTACAAAAGAAACCACTACAAAACTGCTGAATGATATTGATGTTGGAGTCGGTATTACTGATATTCAATCTACATCTTCATCTTCACATATTATCCATACAAATATTGACCACGGATTTAATAGAATTGTTAATGTAAGTATTGCAAATAGTGGTGCTGGATACGGAAGTGGTGCTGCTGGTGATATCTATAATGCACGTTTAGTTGCCATTGGAGCATCAGTAACTGGTAAACATGCGACAGCAAAATTAACTGTCAATGCTTCTGGAAACATCACATCAGTTAAAATTCTTGATGGTGGTAGTTCTTATGGGATTGGTAACAATCTTGCAGTGGTTGGGGTTGCAACTACTTCTGGATATTCTCAAGCAGTAGTTACAGTATCTCAAATATACAATAGTGTTGATGAAGTAGTTAGCATTACTGGAATTACTTCGGAAACATTAAAACCGTTCAATACTCTGTATAGAATTACTGATGTTCAAGTTGGTGCTGCCAATAGTTTCGTTGTTTCTTCGGCAAGTTCAATCACTACTGGACAATCAATCGGTATTGGATACACGGCTACTTTAGGCGCAGTAACGTATCTAACTGGCAAATCAGTTAGAATTGCATCATTCAACTACAATAACGTAACTGGAATTGCAACAGTTACAACTGTAGGTAGTCATGGATTTAGAGTTGACAATAAGATTAGAATTGTTGGTGCAAATCAAAGCATTTACAATAATAGTTTTATAGTTGATGAAAATAGAGACGTAACAACCTTCACATTAAATGTTGGCGTTGGAACCACAGCACCAGCAGCAACAGGAACTCTCTATGCTTATCGTGAAGGTGTAACATCACAAAATGGTTCAATCACCAACGACAATGAAAATGTTGGTGGAAGAATGGTAACCACCTATGCAGGAATTACTACTACTCTCTCTGCAATTGTTTCAAACACAACAACTGATGAAGTTAATGTTCTAAACATTCAAAATCTTGACATTAATATTGGCGATTATCTACAAATTGATGATGAGATTGTTAGAGTAAAAACAACAGTAACAAATCCAGCAGCAAATCCAATTTATGTTTTCCGTGGTGTTGCAGGAACAAAGGCATCCTTCCATGATATTAACTCTGTAGTAAGGAAAGTAAGTGTTAGACCAGTTGAATTAAGAAGACATTCAATTATTCGTGCTTCGGCACACACATTTGAATATCTTGGATTTGGACCAGGTAACTATTCAACTGGTTTCCCAGACAAACAAGATCGTCTGATTACTCCAGAAGAAGAACTTCTTTCACAGTCTACAAGAAAATCTGGTGGAATTAATTTCTACACTGGAATGAATGATAAGGGCATTTCATATAGTGGAAATAAGAGACTGAGTACAATCACTGGAAATGAAGAAATTTTTGATACCCCAGTTCAAACTATTACTGGAGAAGATATTGGCAATTCATCTTCAGTTAATGTCATACAGTCCCTTGAGTCATATGTTTCAAGATTAATTAAAGTTGATGGTGGAGATACTGGTAAGGTAGCATCTGAATTTAATGGTCCTGTTGTTTTCAACAATAAAGTAACATCAACTTCATCTAAGGGATTTGAATCAAATTCGCTTTACCTTCAAGGTGATGCAACAATTTCAAGAAAATATACTGTTGGTGTTGGAACTCCAACTCTTGCAGGAAACCCAGGTGATGTAGTTTATTATGAAAATCCAAAGAAAGGTGCATATCTTGGTTGGGTATACACAGTAGAAAATGGTTGGTATCGTGTAGGAAATGTCAGCCTATCTAAGGATGCTAACATTAATCTGTTTGATCAGATTGGTATTGGAACAACAAGTCCAAATAGTAGCTTCTTAAGAATCAGCAATGTTCTTAATGTAGATTCTAATGGAGTTGGCATTGGAACAACTACTAATAATGGATATAAGTTATTTGTATCTGGCAATACCAATGTATCAGGAGCAGTTACTGCATCATACTTCTATGGAGATGGTAGCAACTTAACAAATCTGAATGCCTCTTCAACTGGATGGACTAACGTTGCTGGTGGAATTTACAATACCGCATTGAATAGTGTTGGTATTGGCAATTCACAACCACAATATAATCTTGATCTTGGTGTAACAGGCACTGGAAATATTGATCTTTATGTTAGAAACATCGCTCAATTTGCAAATAGAGTTGACGCAAATCTTGTAAATGTAATCGGAATTATCACAGCATCAAACTTTGATTTACAATCAGCATCTGGAAGAGTAACTGCTGGTATTATTACATCATCTCTTCTTTCTGTTGGTGCAGGTGCTACGGTTATTCGCACAACTTCAACTTCTGTCGGTATTGGAACCTTATCACCAAGAGCAAAACTTGATATTGAAGGGCATACAAGACTGAAAACATATTCGGAAAATGTAGAACCTCTCACAATTTCATCCAATGTTGTCACCATTGACCTCACAAAGGCACAAACATTCACTCTTGACGTTACGAGTGCTATCAATCAGTTTATATTGATTAATCCACCTTCAGGATCCACATCATTTACTCTTAAGATTACTCAAAATAGCACTGGATATGGAGTTGGAATTGATACATTCAGAACATCTGGAGGATCAACAATTCCTGTTTATTGGCCTGGTGGTGGTGTTGTTCCTCAGGTAACAACAATTCCAAATAGAACTGATATGTATTCATTCAAAACATTTGATAATGGTGCAACACTATACGGCGTAGTCGGCGGTCAAAACTTCGGATGATATGGAAAATTCTTTCTTCAGAAACATACCCACAAAAGTAGAACTTAACGGTCCCATTTTATCAATCACACAGCAACCAAATAATTACGGTGCTTGTGATAATGGGACTGCTACCTTTACTACATCTGCAACTGCAACATTTCCAACACAAGATCCAGCAAACCCAGCTATTAATAATGGTACAATCAGTTATCGCTGGTATGAGGTCGGTAAAGGTGCATTAACAGATGGTGCAAATGTATCTGGATCTTCCACTTCCACACTTACACTAAGTAACCTGACAAATGCTAATGATAATGATAGGCAGTTCTATGCGTTAATTGATTATGTTCCATCAGCATATAATGTTGGAGCAACTGCAAATGCAATCAATGAACCACTAACCACAGATACTGTAATTCTTACAGTTTATCCATCAATCATTATTGTCGGACAACCAGCTTCTGCGACGGCTGCACAGACAAGGACTGCATACTTTACAGTTGGCGCAACACCATCAGATGTAATTTATCAATGGCAACTAAATGGATCAGATTTGAGTGATGGTGGAAACGTCTCTGGATCAAGAACCTCATCACTGGCAATATCTTCATCTGATGTTGGAACATATAATGTTAGAGCAAAACTAACTCATCCAACAGCTTGCAATTCCCCAGTCTATTCCGATAATGCCACATTTACGGTTGTAAATGCGAGGCAAATTGTTAACTATGAATATGCAAGTGAAACTGGTTCTGGTGGTGGAGATCTTGGGTCAGTAAACTTGTTTAATAACAGTTACACTCTTGCAGCAGGAGATCAACCAGGAAGACTGGCAAGTTTCTATGCTCCAGAGAAAGATATTAATGTGATTATGGAAATATATGCACAAAAAGGATCTGATAATGGAGGATATCGTGGCGGTGAAGGTGGTGTTTCTATAATTAGATTCACAATGAGACAAAATGAAGAATATGTGATTACATCATTACCACAATCAACTGGAACTGGTGCAGTATTTGTGTATAGAAAATCAAGACTAATTGCTTGTGTAGCTGGTGGCGGTTCTGCTGGAAATGGTGGAAATGGTGGTAGTGGTGGTGGAATCAATGTTCCTGGTCAGGCTGGGTCTGGTAGAGGTGCTGGAGATGGTGCTCCAGTATATGCCCCAGGAACATTACCATCTAATGGAGTATTTGGATCTCTTGCTTACGGAATAACTGGATTATATTCTGGAGACTCTTATGCGAATTATCCATATGGCGGAAGAGTTCTACCTTGTCCCAAGGGATATTGGTATGGTAGAGGATACAGTCCTTGCCAAGATGTGGGCAATGTTCAACTTTATAGAGCTAATGGAAACGTAGTTACAAATAGTGCTTCTATTTCAAGAGGATTCAAAGCTGGATATGGTATTCGTAATACTGCAGGTGCTGGAATTAATGGCGGTGGCAACGGTGGTGGTGGCGCTGGTGGTGGTAACGGTGGTAACGGTGGTGGAGGAGGTGGCGGTGGATCTGGATACACAGATGGATCTGTTACTGTCTCATATACTCAGCAAGGTGGGAACAATGGAGTCGCGAAAGTAATTATCAGAAGTGCGGATTGATAAATAGTTAAAATATTGCGGGGGAGAGTGAACCCGAATGGCTATTAATAAGAATTTTGTAGTCAAAAACGGTTTTGAGGTCAATACCGATCTTTTTTTTGCAAATGCAGAGACAGGAAAGGTTGGTATTGGTACGACACAACCAGCGTATTTGTTTGAAGTAAGTGGTGGAATTGGCGTTACTGATGTAAATGCCATTGGAATTATCACGGCAGGAAGACAACTTAGAGTTGGTTCTTCTGGAACAGTCTTTAGTGTTTTAGCATCAACTGGAAGAGCTGGAGTTGGAACAACCAATCCAGCATATTTGTTAGATGTTAGAGGACCAGTAAGTGTTGGGCAAACTGCACTTTATGTCAAAGGCGATGCAATTTTTACTGGTGATGTAAGAGTTAATGATATTTTCTTTGATGAGACTGAGTATATTAAGGTCAGTGGAATTATTACTGCTGCCAATCTTTATGTTTCTAATGTAGGGACAATTGCGAGTGGTATTGTCACTTATCTAAGTGGCGAAAATATCATTTACACTGGCGTTGGAACAATTGCTTCTTTATCTGGAAATTCCTTACAATATAATTCAATTGGTATTGGCACTACTGAAGTTATTGATACAAATAGACAATTAAAAAATATTCTTGCACTTGACCCTACAACTACTGCAACGATTCAAGCAGGAATTGCTACATTATCCGTCCAGTCTTTTATTAACATAAATGTTTCTGGAGTTTCTACTTTAGGATCTGTAAGAATTTCTTCTGGAATTGTAACTGCAGTTTCTGGAGTTGTTACTTATTATGGAGTTGGTTCAAATCTTACAGGAGTTCGTGTTGGTGTAAGATCTGAGGGAACTCAAATCAGCACTGGAGGAACAACTGGAACTGCAATTCTTGACTTTAAAACAACAACAGGTCAAAACTTAACGGTTGATACAAATACGACTACTGGAATCACCACAGTTACAATTATTCCTGGTGTATCTCTTGGTCTTGCAATCGCTTTAGGCGGTTAATAAATACTCACAACAAATAAAGGACAATGGCAGAGTCATTTACAAACGCATTAGTAAGAGCAGCAGGAGTTACAACTTCGTATGTTGCAGATATTGGAGCAAATGCTTCAGTAATTACTGGAATTTCTACGGTTGGTCTTTCCATAGGACAGTTAGTTGATACTGCAAGTTATATTGGAGGCACTAAAATCACTGCAATTGGTGTAGGGCAAATTGCTGTTGATAGATCTTCAACAAATAGTATTTTAGTTTCGGCACAAACAATTCGGTTTATTGGGTTAACAACAGCATATACATCATCTGGTCTAAAGAGTATTCTTGTTGGTGGCACAATCTCAAATAATACCAATAATCAAGTTGCAGCAACGGTTCAGGTTGCAACAGCATCTACAAGCTATAATTTCCTTTATAAAGTTCCCGTTCCTGCAGGAAGTTCTTTAATTATCAGTGATGCTGGTAAAATTGTTCTAAATTCAGGTGACGAAGTTCGTGTTGGTTGTGATGCACAAAATGCACTTGATGTATCCCTAAGCATTCTAACGGGAGTTAGCTGATGTCTGAAAGATACGGTTACGTTGGTAATAATCCAGCAAATAGTCCAATAGTAGTTGCAAGACAAATTTTTGAACCTACGGGCGTTCAAACTTCATTTACATTCGCATCAGGATATCAAATTGGATATATTGATGTTTATTTGAATGGATCAAGAATGGTTGAGGGATACGACTATCTTGCGACAAATGGTAGTAATGTCAATTTCATCAGCCCAGCAGGTTCTGGTGATATTGTTGAACTTGTTGCTTATAAAGCATATAACGTTGCATATCCAAATGTAGTTGGTAATTTATCAGTAAGTGGGACATTAAGTGCTCTTACGGGATCATTTACAAATATTGTAGGAAATCTTACTGGTATTGCACAAACAGCAACCATTGCAGGATATGCAGTAACTGCAGGAATTTCTACATATGCAAGAGGTTTATTTGGTGATCCAAACATTTCAGTAACGGACGTTGCTGTTGGTGGTGGTCTCACTGCCATGCAAAATGTTGATATTTACGGAAACCTTGTTGTTGGTGGAAATCTCACAATTCAAGGCGATTCAACAATTCTCAACACTACTGTGTTGGATGTAGAAGATAAAATTATTGGTATTGCAAGATCTGCAAATTCAGATTCTATTGCAGATCAATCGGGTATTAGTGTATATGGTGGATCAAATACATCAATTACTGGTCCAGCAACAACTGCCAAAACAATTCTTTGGTATGATGCAGATGATGCATGGATTTTCAATCAGAAAGTTGGAATTGGAACTGATAGACCAAAGCAAACAGTAAGTATTGGAGGAACTTTACAGGTCAAAGGATTTGTTGAAACTCAAGTCTCAACAACACTTGGTTCTGGAAGTGTTTTAACTCTTAATGCTGGTGATGGTACTGTATTCACTCACACAACATCAAATCATATTGGTATTGTTTCTTTTACTGGAATTTCTACCGATAGACCTGGAGCTACTACATTCACCGTTTTAATGAAGCAAGGTTCAACTCCATACAATAATGCCAATGCAAATGGTATTGGTATGAATATGGCAACTGTTGTAACCCAAGGCGGAGTCGGATACAGCACACATATTAAAGTTGGAACAGCATCTACAATTTTATTAACAAACTCTGCAAATGCTCTTGATATCTTAACATTCATTGTTTCTTATGATGGAAATCCAAGCATTGCCAATAGCAGCTTTACTGTTGTTGGATTTGCAGTCACGGATTTCCGTGGTTTAATCTAAATATTTAAAGAGGTCTCTGTAAGATGGCAATAGGTAATCCAGTAACACTTACATCAAATGTTGCAAGCAAGACAATCAGTGCTGTTGCCACTGCAGGGCAAACTTTATTCACTGTAACGGGTGGATATAGATTAAACTATCTTGCAGTTTATAGAAATGGAACCAAATTGGTTGAATCATTAGACTATACTGCAAGAGATGCAAATACTGTAACACTTTTATCGCCATCAACAGTTGGTGATGTCTTAGAATTTCAAATTTTTGATACATTTAGAATTGCTGATGCTGTAAATACAAGTGATGATAATGTAAATTTTGGTGGGTCAGTCAATATTCAAGGCAACTTAAATGTTCTTGGCATTACTACAATTATTGCAACATCTTCATATGGATTAACGGGAAGTCCTAATATTAACGTAGGGAATGTTGTAGGAAGTTCTGCAACATTTACTAACATTACAGTAAATGGCACTCAAACCATTATCAATACAACATCATTAGAAGTAGCGGATAAAAATATTGGTATTGGTTCTACATCTACTCCAACAGATTCCTTGGCTGATGGTGCAGGTATTACAATTTATGGAACAACAAATAAAACATTAACATATAATAATACCAAAAAAGGGTTTGAAGCTAATATTCCAATTGCAACCAATGAGACCAGAGTAATTACTGGTGCAGAAAAAGTCTTTAGAACAAATGGAAATACTGTAAACCTTGTTTATAATTCTTCCTCTGGATCAAATATTGGTTATACTACAAATCCAAGTGGAGATGTAACTTTAAATGTTACAGGAATTCCAACAACAAGTGATTTTGACGATCATTCCATTACCTTTTCCGTTGTTACAAATTCTACAGGAACTGCAAGAAGTTGTAATGCAATCACTTTGAATGGAGTATCTAAAACTATTCGTTGGATTGGTGGTTCTTACACTAATGCTATAGCACTTGCTGGGTTTACAACCACAAACGGACATGCTATTTTTAGTTTTACTGGTATCAATACAGTAGGTTCAGCATCAACAACTGATAACTATGAAATATTTGGTGTTGCAAGTGGAGGTTTTTGGTAAGATGTCACCGTTTTTTGGAAGATTTATTTCTAAAGGTTCTATTATTTCTGGATTTTCTAAAGGAAGATATATATCGCCATTATATTCAATAACTCCTTCTGCATCCTCAGTCAATGAAGGAAGTTTTGTAACTTTCAATGTTACCATACCAAATATTACTAATTCAATTGTTGATGGAAATATCCTTTATTGGACCACTACTGGATCAGTCAATTCCTCAGATTTTGTTGATGGAGCTACAAGCGGATCTATAACCATTACTAATAGAGTAGCAAGTATTACGAGAATTATATCTTCAGATTCAACAACTGAAGGATCTGAAAGTTTTCAGTTAGAACTTAGAACAGGAAGCATTTCTGGACCGATTGTTGCAACAAGTTCTGTTGTTACAATTAATGATACAAGCACAACACCTGCTCCAGCACCTGCTCCAGCACCTGCTCCAGCACCTGCACCAGCACCTGCACCAGCACCTGCTCCAGCACCTGCACCAGCACCAGCACCAGCACCTGCTCCAACAGTAAATGGTTCTTTCAGTTACAATGGAAGTAGCAATGGTTTTGATTATTTTACTCTTGCAGTGAACAGGACATTCCAAGAAGTTTCAAATGGTGTTGCTTTCCCATATTCTGCTTCTTTCAGTGGAGGATCATTTGATTCATATTATGGAAATCCGCCTTCAGGAACTTTTAGTGGTGGTAATGGATCTGCATTACTTGCTTTAGCTAATCCACATTCTGCAGGTACTATAAGCGTTCAGATTAGTGCTTCTGGATATACACCATATACGTATAGCATGTATATTTCTTCTACTTAAAATAATATTATGCCACTATCATCTGGAATTTCAAAGACAATACTAGGATCTTCATCTAAAAAAAGAGGTAAAAGACTAGCTAAAAAATACTTCCAATTCACTTCCCCAGGCACTCTTGATTTAGGTTCAATTCAACAAATTCAACAGGTTGATTATTTCAGCATCACACCTGGTAATGGTGGAGGTTCAGGATCTCCTGGAATTCCAAGGTCAACTGATGGTGGAACTGGTGGCTCTGGTGGAACAAGTGGATATGCAAGTGTCTTATTAAGTCAATTTGGTGGTGCTCCAGCACCAATATCAATTGGGATAAATTATCCAACACCAGTTTCTGGACCAAGTGGAACAAATTTAACAATTCCACAAGCAGTTAGAGATGTTTTTAGTGATTACACTATTACGGCATATCCACAAGGTAGTAATGGATCACCAGGTGGAGATAGTTGGAGTGGAAAAGGTGGTTATGGTGGAGCTGGTGGAGTTTATTTTTCACCAAATGGAACTCTTTCTGCAGATAGATTACCATCTGTTCCAAATACTTCTGGATCTAGTGGTGGAACAGGATATACGGTAACAAGTGCTGGAGGAAACGCATATCGTTACGGTGGAACTGGTGGTGCTGGTGGATCTGGATATGGTGCTGGCGGTGGAGGCGGCGGTGGCGGTGCAGAGTATGATGGAAATACCTCAGGTGGTGCTGGTGGTGGAGGAGGATCTGGTGGATTGATTGTAGTGAAGGTTACTTATCTGGAAGGATATTAAGATGCCACTATCATCTGGATTTTCAAAGGCAATAGTAAGATCTTCATCTAAAAAGAAGAGAGTAGGTGACACACAATTTTCAGTTACCCCACCAATTTCTGGAAAATCTGTTTGGAATTTGGAAGATGATGGACCTCTCATTCTAGATGGTGGAAATTCAACAAGCTATACAATAATCCCAACAACAAGTAAACTTGTAACCATCAAAATGTGGGGGCAAGGTGGTGGAGGATGTACTGGAGGTTATTCCACTGGTGCTTTATATGCAGATTCATCAACTACATACACAATTCAACTTAATGCTGGAAAAGGATCTGGTGGAACTGGATATGGTTGGGTTGGACCAGGTGAACCAGGTGGAGGATATGCTGGCGTTTTTGTTGGATCAACTCCACTATTGATTGCAGGTGGTGGTGGAGGGGGAGGTAGAGGGCACGGATACTCTCCTGGTGGAGGTGGAGGTGGACTTTCTGGATCACCAGGCACAACTTCTTCAGATTCTCAGATTGGATCTAGTGGAGGTGGAGGAGGATCTCAAAGTAACGGCGCTGGATACCTACAAGGTGGAACTGGAGGAGAAGGTTCAAGAGGCGGATATGATAACGCTGGTGGGGGCGGTGGTGGCGGTGGCGGATATTATGGTGGTTATGGCGGCGGTGGTGGTAATGACTTTGGAAGTGGCACCAGAAACGCATCAGGTGGAGGAGGTGGATCTGGATATGTCAATGGCGGATATATAGTCAGCGGAACAACTTCTTCATTTGCAAATGAATCTGATCCAAATCGTGGGAGTGCGGGAAGCGCAAGTTCAAATTCAAGAGTAGTATTTACATTATACACACCTTAAATTGTGGATATAATATGGATGGTAAACTTGACAGTATAGAATAAAGATTTTATAATTACTACAAACAAAATGCATTTAATATGGCATATCAGTCTATATGGTTCTTCACAGATCTTCCCGAAGAAATTGTTGATATTATTGAGAAGGATGTTTCAGATAATTTTGATAACAAGATGAAAGATTCAAGGCTGCAGGGAGATGCTTTGAATAAGGAAAAAAGAAACTCTAAAAATGCTTGGATTCCAACTACACATTGGGTTGCTGGATTTTTGTGGCATTATGTGCAAAGAGCAAATCGGGAAAACTTTCTATATGATCTGAGAAACATTGATGGAGAATCCCTCCAATATACACAATATGGTGAGGGAGAATTCTATGGTTGGCACCACGATTCTGCAATTTCTTGTCACTATAAACCACAATCAGTTGGAAACCATGCAAATGGACTGACACAGGACTTTCTGAATGAGAATGTAGAACTTATAAGAAAACTTTCTTTTACCCTACAACTTTCAGATCCAGATGATTATGAGGGTGGTAACGTTCAATTCATTGATGATCAAGGAAAATCTTATTTTGCTCCTCGTCAACGCGGGACGATTATTCTCTTTGATTCACGAGCACAACATAGAGTATTGAAAGTGACAAAAGGTGTTCGCAAATCTATTGTTGGTTGGGTAGTTGGACCTCGCTGGAAGTGATATTATGAAAATGAAATCTTGGACTCATAATGAATTTTTTGATGCAAACGGATATCTTGTCGTTCCAAATTTATGCAATGTTGAAAATTTATATCACCCAGTTCCAGAAGAAAGAGGTCAAATCACTTACTATGGTTCTTTAGATAAGTTTGATCATCAAGAGGAAGAAACTCAGGTTAATGGATCTCTTGCAAGATATTCGCACCCACAATATAAGAAAGCACATGCAGAAATTAGATTAAAATTAGAACAAATTCTTGGCAGAAAACTTTATAATACCTATTATTACGATAGGTTTTATTTTCCTGGACAGGAATTAACAAAACATGTTGACAGAGATGCTTGTGAAATATCTGTAACTGTTCATATTGGAACTTCTTTAAAAGAACCATGGCCAATTTGTATAGAAAGTTCTCAAGGGACTTCATTCTGTGCTAATCTAAATCCTGGAGATGCTATGATCTATAAAGGAAGAGAACGTCCTCATTGGAGAGAACCAATGCCAGGAAAGAAAAAGACTTTTTGGAATAAAAAAGAAGATTATTATCACCAAATTTTCTTCCATTATGTTTTGGGAGATGGACATTTTGCTCACTGTGCTTTTGATATGGCAAGATAATATAAATAATCAAAAAGTCGTGTGATATGTCAAGGGCAAGAGAGGCTTCTAGATTATCTAATAGTGGTGTATTTACAGTAGGACCCTCAAATAATGTTGGAGTTGGAAGCACCACTCCAGACGTAAAATTAGATGTCCAAGACGGCACCATTGAAGCAGGTTCTTTTGTTGGACCACTGACTGGCAATGTAACCTCAAATCAAATTAATGTAGGTTCTGAGATTACTATCAGATCTTCAACAAATACTGCAAATTTTGGTTCTAATATTTCAGTTGAAGCAAATACTGGTGTTGTGAGGGCAAATGTTTTTGTTGGTGATGGTTCTGGACTGACTAATGTAGTTGGTTCAGGATCTTCTGGTATCGTTATTAAATATTCTGGCGTTACTGTAGGAACTGCAGCAACAATTAATTTTACAGATAATATTAACGTATCCCCAATTTCTGCTGGAATCTGCACTATTAGTGCCATATCAGACAATTCAATTAACTATTGGCCTAAGACTTCAGCGGGTATTCATACTTTAGGTAATGTTGGAGTTGGCACCACAAATCCAACATCAACATTGACTGTTAGAGGTTCTGTTGATGTTTCTGGTTCTACAATCATCACAGGTGTTGCGACAGTTTCTAATTTAAATTCTTCAAATATTGTTGTTACTGGAGTTGGTACATTTGGAAGTATCAATATCAACAGTTCTACCAATAGAATTAACATAGGTTCTGGTGTCACGATTACAACCAGCGGCATTAATGTTTTCAACACCACTGTAAACTCAAGCGGAATGAGTGTAAGTGGAGTTGTAACAGCAACATCATTTAATGGAGTTGGAGTTGTTCCTACTGGTGCTGTTTTTCACTTTGCATCACAATTTGCACCATCTGGGTATTTGGTTTGTAATGGCGATACTGTTCCATTTGGAGTTGGAACGGTTCAGGGAATTACTGCTGACTTCTCTGCTCTTTACTTAATTGTTGGAAGTAGCTATGGTCCTGCAGGAAAACTTCCAGATTTGAGAGGTGAGTTTATTCGTGGTTGGTCTAATGACAGAGTTGGTGTTGATAGTGGAAGATCCTTTGGTTCTTCTCAGAATTTTGCAACATCAGCAAATGACTTGAGTGTTTCACCATCAAGTCACAGTCATAGTTATACTGATGAAAGTAACTCCAATACTGGCGGTGGTGCTGGTGGCGGTGGTGCATGGACTGGAACAAATAATTACTCAAGAACCACTGGTGCAACTTCACTTTCAATAGTTTCTACTGAAACTGAAACCCGTCCACGCAACTTAGCACTTCTTCCTTGTATTAAATACTAATATATAACCAGAAAATAATATGTCAAGAGCAAGAGACGCTTCAAGATTATCAAATAGTGGAGTATTCACAGTTGGACCCACAAATAACGTTGGAGTTGGCAGCACCACTCCAGATGTTAAGTTGGACGTTCAGGATGGTACTATTGAAGCAGGTTCTTTTGTTGGACCACTGACTGGGAATGTAACCTCAAATCAAATTAATGTAGGTTCTGCAATTACTATTAGATCTTCTGATAATATTGCAAGATTTGGGACAAACGCATCTATTGCAGCAAATACTGGTGTTGTTATTGGAAGTGTTTTTATAGGAGATGGTTCTGGACTGACTAATGTAGTTGGTTCAGGATCTTCTGGTATTGTTGTAAAATCTGGTGGAATAACAGTAGGAACTGCATCCACTATTAATTTTGCGGATAATATCACAGTAAGTCAGATTTCTGCTGGTATTTGCACTGTAAGAGCTATTGCAGACAGTTCGGTTAACTATTGGCCTCAGACTTCAGCAGGAATATCAACTTTAAGCAATGTCGGAGTTGGAACAACTAATCCAACATCAACATTGACTGTTCAAGGTTCAGTCAATTTAGTTGGAGTTTCAACAATTTCCAACTTAAATACTCCAAATCTTACTGCAACGGGAGTTAGCACTTTTAGCACAATTCAAGTAGGTGCTGCTGTTACCCTTAGAACAACTGGAATTGATGCTTATAAAGTTAGTGTTGATTCCAGTGGATTAAGAGTTGCTGGCGTTGTTACTGCCACATCATTTGTTGGCAATGGAATCATTCCTGTTGGTGGTGTGATTATGTGGTCTGGATTTATTGCCTCTATTCCAACTGGATGGGCTCTTTGTGATGGTTCTAATGGAACTCCCGATCTTAGAAATAGATTTATTGTTGGTGCTGGTGCAGATGGATCTGGAAATTATTCTTATGATGGCACAACTGGTGCGGTAAGTGGAACTTATGCTCCAGGAAATTCTGGTGGAGAAGCAGCACATAGATTAACCATTGGTGAGATGCCATCTCACACTCACACATATCAGAGAAACAATGGTGCTTGGAACACTGGAACATCTGGAAACACTGCAGTAGCAGCTAACCAAGGAGAAAGCAGCCCCAATACATCAAGCACTGGTGGCAATCTTTATCATGAAAACCGTCCACCATATTATGCTCTTGCGTTTATTATGAGAACTGCTTGATCGTATCTAATAAATAAGTAAAAAATCGTAGAAATATAATGCCTACAAACGCATCCAGATTATCTGATTTTGCATCTGGTATTGGAACTCAAGGCGCAACAATTCAGATTGATACTGCAAATCAACGTGTTGGTATTGGAACCACAAATCCCCAGGCAACCCTACAAGTGGGTTCTGGGGTAACGATGTATGGGAACAGTGGAATTGTTAGTGCAACGTCTTTCTTTGGTAGAACAGGTTTCTTTCCAACACTATCTGCTACAGATCTTACCGTCAATAACATTGTAGGTTCTGCACTTACTCTTTCAGGAAATCTGACGGTCAATGGAAATCTGAGAGTAAATGGAACTCAAACCATTGTTAATACCACCGTTCTTGATGTTGCAGATAAAACGGTAGGTATTGCATCCACAGCAACAGCAACAGATACTACTGCTGATGGTGCAGGAATTGAGATTTATGGAACTACAAGCAAAACTTTCACTTATAGTGACACTAAAAAGGCATTTGAAGCAAATATTCCGATTGCAACAAATGAACTTAGAATTATTACTGGAGCAGAAAAATCTCAGATCGTCAGTGGAAATACTGTTAATCTAACTTATAACAGTTCAAATGGTAATATTGCTATCTGTACAAATCCAACGGCAAATATTGCAGTAAATCTTACAGGTATTCCAACAAGCAATGATTTTAATAATCATGCAGTGTCAATGTCAATTGTTGTTAATTCAACAGGAACTGCAAGAACTTGCACTACAGTAACTCTGAATGGTGTATCAAGAACTATTAAGTGGACTGGTGGTTCTCTTGCGAATGCGATTTCTGGAGTTACAACTTCAAATGGATATGCAATATATAACTTTACAGGCATTAACACAGTAGGTTCAGCATCAACAACTGCTAACTACGAAGTATTTGGAACTGTTGTCGGAGGTTATTATTGATATGCCATTTCTTAATTCTATAGCATCTTCAATCAGTGGTATTACTAAAAAGAGAAGAGGGGGAAGAGAATTTGATTTTCCAATAACCTTTTCAAATTCGCTGGCATCCAGTGTAAATTCAACTTCAGCAGCAGACACAAGTGCTGTATACGGAATACAATTCTTATATTCAGATTTTAAATCTGTGCTAATCATTCGCTATTGCTCACCTGCAGATGTTGGTGGAATTGTCAGCAAATATAATGGAGGAACAAGTCCAGCTTTTGTTGCCCCATATGTGACAAATTTCGTTTCATATAGAGTTGATAAACTCTCAGCAGCAACAAACGCTGGAATTCCATTTACAACAAAATCTGGGCATAACTGGATGATGGCTATGAATGGTCATGGTCCAAGTCCTGGATATGTTAAGGGAACTTTAAATCCAAATAATGCAGATTATACATTTTTCTCTCAGGTAACATTCTTCAACGGTGGTGTTTGCGCTGTTCTTACGGGAAATTCACCAACCACAATGTTGAATGACACTCCAACAAGAAATAGAGTTATTCTCTTGGCAGGATCTGGAAATGGTGGCGGATCAAACGCTGGTGGTCCTACAGGAGGAACAGGCGAATCATACGGGTCTGGATGCAGAAACGCCTCAGGAGGCGGTGGAGGGTCTCAGAACGGCGCTGGAGGGGCAGGGGGAGGTCCACACCGCTCAGGCACCGATCCACAACCAGGAAACGGATTTGCTGGCGGTCAGGGAGCAGGAAACTCATACGGACCAGGATATGATGGTTGGTATGGTGGTGGCGGCGGTGGTGCTGATGGCGGTGACTGTAGAGGTGCTGCATATGGTGGAGGCGGTTCCAGTTATGTGAGCCCAACATATTTCACAGCAACAGTCAATTCAAATTATGGATCTTCTGGAGCTCCTACAGATTGGTGGTGGGGAGAAAATATAGGTTATAATGCCAATGGTTACTTAGTCGCACTTTGTCCAAATATTATTACATACTAACTTTATGAATTTGAAAGAACTTTGTGATGGTTGGAATAGAGAGCCATTCAATAAAAGAAATAACTTTATAGAAACTTATGAAGAAAAATTCTCCAGATTAAAGACTAAGAAAGATTTAAGAATTCTTGAACTTGGTATTGATGGTGGAGGATCACTACAACTTTGGGAACAGTACTTCCCAAATGCTTCTCTCATCTTGGGAGTTGATATTGATTTGAGTAAATGTAGAGTTCAATCAAATAAAAAAATTAGGTTGGTTGAAGGTGATCTAACCAAAGTAGAGACCTATAACACAATCAAAATGTATGGTGGTTTTGATTTAATCATTGATGATGGATCACATAAAGGAGATGACATCATCACTGCATTTGGAAATCTATTTCCAATCCTGAGAGAGGATGGATATTATAGTATTGAAAACTTGTATTATACTGGTAGTGGAGAGTATAATAACTCTAACCTACAAAACTATATGTCAAATCTAATGTTGACATCAAATGGTATTATAGACTGTCAAGATACTCCAAATTATCTTACGGAACTATCTTGGTGGATTCGTTCTATTCATTTTGAAAAGGAACTGTGTATCATTCACAAAAAAATGTGGGAGTTTGAACCAAGTGTGAAAATATGATTCCATCTTATCATGAGTTTATTTGTGAAATAAAAAATTCCATAGATCCAATACACTGCCAGAATTTAATAGAAAAGTTTGAACAGACACCCGAAAGACATGAAAAGGGAATGTCTGGTAAGAACGAATACAAACCAAATGTAAAAGATTCTACAGATATCTACATCACCAAAGAAGATTCAAGAGACCCCGAATGGAGAAGATTGCTTTCACCATTCATGGAAGTTTTATCGGAAAGAATTAAAGACTATTCTAAAAAATATATTGGACTAAGTTTTATTGATCCATTTAGAATAGGGCAAGAATTTAACATTCAGAGATATCTTCCAGGCGAAGGATTTAAAAGATGGCACTCAGAATCTGGAGGAACAAATCATGCAGACAGAAAAGTTGTTTGGATGTTCTATCTAAATGATGTTTATGATGGTGGAACTATTTTTCTACACCAAAGATTTAAGGCATCAGCAGAAACTGGATCGTTGCTTATTTGGCCCGCTGATTGGACTCATACACATAAAGGTGTTATAAGTAAAACAAAAACCAAGTATATTTTGACTGGTTGGTATGTATTGGAGGATTTAGGATGATAGGTTACAAGGATTATATGTTCAGTGTTCCAATCTTTAACATTATGGTAGAAGGTTGGGAAGAAAAGAAAGAATCTTTGATGAGCATATTTGAGAGTAATAATAATTACTTAAAATTATCTGATAACAATACTGTTATAACGGATTATTATAGTAGAAACAACTATACTGATGAGGTTTCTGAGATTTTAAGAGACGAGATTTCAGAATTTTTAATGACGACTGGACATAACTTAAAACTTATGAATTGTTGGTTTGAAGAATCAACGAAAAATATGCACCATGTCATTCATAATCATGGCCCAGTGGGATTTAGTGCAGTTTGCTTCGTAGAGTATGATCAAGAAGTTCATACCCCAACACAGTTCATTGCGCCATTCAATGATTTTATGCAAGGAAATACGTTGCAGTATTCTCCATCATGTGTTATGGAGGGGACGCTTCTAATCTTCCCCTCAGTAATTCATCATTTCACACTACCAAATACATCAGATAAGAGAAGAATTGCCCTATCATTTAATCTCAGTCCTTATAAAACTGAAGAGCAATAGATAGTCTTCCAAAATCATTTAATAGCAAGTTTGGTGCAACTGCTCTGTGTTGCATCTTTGCAGGAAATATAATTGCTCGTCCAGGTTTAGGTCTAACCAGACGAGTTTTTTTATTATCCAATAAAAATTCTGTTCCTGAACCCCACCACCATTTCCACACGGGGTTCATGTAGATTAAAACTGTACTCCCAGCAAGTTCAGTCTTGCCAGGAGTTACGTCTTGATGATACTCAAAGGAATCACCAGGTTTAATACAGTTCAGATAAAATTGCCGAAGAGTTCCACATCCCTCAAGGTTTCTACTCTTAACTAATCCATAAAAATATTTGACCATTTCATTTTCTTTCAGAGCAATTTCCAATTCTTCGTGCTCAATTCCACGACCAAATGCACGACGTTTTACTTTACTCCAGGCATGATCAAATACAACTTCCCAATGAGTTGATGCCAGATCATTATAACAATTTTTAACATCATAAATTGATACAAAATTGTCAATAACTTGAATGGGTGTGCCACTTAGATAACTGTCCACTGTCCTCCTTTTTCCGACTTGAAGCGTTCTATAATGAGTTCATACGCAAGGCACCGATGAGGTTCTCCAATTTAGACCGACTGATCTTCTTTGCGTCCTTCATGGTTCTGATGAACTGGGGCGTTCGTTTGACTCAATCTGTTCTGATCTATGCTCTTTCTTGAAACTTCTGGATACAATTATAGCAAAAAACGCTGCCAACGTATAGTCAATTGGTTCATTTCCAAACATCTTCCAAGACACAAACTGGAGATCTCAGTTCATCATCGTGGACTGTATCGTGAAGGTGTTTATGGATGGGTTTGGGCAACTGATTGTGGGTATAGACCTCGTGCATTTGAGATTGAAATGCACAACTTCATGACGCCTGAACACTACACTCAGACCCTTCTACATGAACTCTGGCACGTTTATCAGCATGTTACGGGTGTTCTTAAGGATAAGTATGGAAAGCGTCTCTGGAGGGGCATAGACTATACGGAGACGGACTATTCAGAGCAACCCTGGGAAGTTCAAGCACATCAAATAGAGGTAGTTCTGTATGAAGAATTTCTGAACTACTTGACAGACACCCATCAATCCCTATAAAATTGCCTTGTGGAGGTTAAAGACACAATGAAATCAATGATTACTAAGAAACGATTCGTTAACGTAAATCCAAAAAGTTCCAAAGCTAAAAATCGCTTTGTCAACAACATGAATTCTTTTCATGCTTGTGAGGTTGAACAAGAGACTAACGATAAATTCTTTCTTGTCTCTCTGAATCGTCAATACTGTTTTTGGATTCAGAAGACTGGTAATGAACATTGGGAGATTGTTAAGTGATTGGATTGATTGCTGGACTTGCCTGTGGTGTTGCTACATTTTATGGAGTAGGAGACGGATTTCATGGACAAACAACTGCTAACGGTGAGCGGTTTGATGCTTATCGTTGGACTGCAGCTCACCCTTATCTACCTATGGGTAGCAAAATTAGGGTAACAAACCAAAATAACGGAAAACAAGTTATTGTAAGAGTAAATGATCGTGGTCCATATAGTCACGCTGACTTGGATCTTTCTTATGCTGCCTTTGCTCATATTTCTTCTACGAGTAAGGGCAACGCTACTGTTTGTTGGAGAGTAATTGGATGAAAAAACTTCTTTTTATTGTTGCACTTTTGACTGCTTCTCCTGCTTTTGCTGGACCTGCATTCAAGTATCAAACAAACTGTTATCTTGAGTCTAAAAATGAGTATTTGGAGGATGTATGTACTGTAGTAGAAACTCGTGAAAAGGGTGGAGCACTGAAGACACGAAACATTTATTCAAATCAATTCTCACTCACAATCAAATCACGTTTTGACAAAGAAAAGGGATTTGTGACTTGGGATAGTCATAATAAGTTTGAATACAAATTTGAATATAAAGTTGGTGGAGTTGGTGAACTTGGTGCTCATACATATGTGATGCCTGGATTCCTTCTTGAAAACGTATCTTGGGATTAATCTGTTAAATAATAGAAGAATAGGAGAACGCTATGGTTGTTTTATTTTCAACAGCCATTATTTCTTGCTCACAAGCATTGAATGTCATTCATCGCCTCACAAAAGTTGTAGGTTTAACTGAATCTCAAAAGAGTGAGATAGTTGCAGAGGTTCGCAAAACTATTCCTTTCTGTCCAGTAATCATTAAGAAAGATGAAAAGTGAAACTTATGAGGAGAAATGGAACAGGGGACTCACTCTGTTTGAGGAAAGTGTTTTAAAACCTGACACAGAATTGAGACAATGTGCTCATAACCAAGAATGTTACAATGAACTCATGGCAGTTCGTGAACATGTGTTAGAATATCTAAAAACTTTACGCAAATGAGTTCACTTTATCTCTGGTTTATAATCTTCTTTTGTGTTGGTTACTTAATTGTAACTGACCAATCTGTGGCAAGGTTATTCATCTTACTCACTAAAATTGTAGAAGTTCAGTTTCGCAAAGTTCAGTGGTGGATACAATACTCTCCAACAAATCCAATTGTGAAATGGTTGATGTGGAGACGTGCATATAAACTTGCAGAAGAACTGCAAAAGGAGTTAGAATCTAACTCTAAATAACACTATATCTGGTAATACATATGCTCTCTACCCAGTATCGTCTTCGTGTTGAAGCAATTTGTGATAAGATTGTAGCAGGAGAGACAGTAGAATTAAGCGAAATGATATGGGCAGAGAAGTTGGCAAAAGCAAATAGAAGTGCTGCCACTCTGCTGCGACAAGCAAGAAGAAAGGCAGCAAACCCTAATATGCAGGAAAACGGACTTGATGAATTTATGAACGCATTAGATCTTGGAGATCCAGATCCTTCTAATCATCGTAGTCGCTTTGAAAGCGTAGATGATATTATTGATTTCTTTACTGGAGATAAACCAGACGACTGGAGACAGCGGGATTAGTGGCACAAGACCCCTTGATTTTTTGGTCAAGGGGTTTTATAGTATCTGTATTGAAACACCTTCACAATGACTTACAACGCAGAAGTTCAGTTTAAGTTTGATGCTACCTACACTTACAGCGGTTATGGATCATCGTTCTCTGATGATGACTTCATTCCCGAAGAGCACTATCTGATTACTGCACCTGCTGCTGATTTGAACTGCAAACAGTATTTCAAACTGTTTGAGAAGTTTATGCTGTGTGTAGGTATGAATCCTGCAAGTATTCGCAGTGGTGCGATGTCTCTGGTGTTTAATGATTGGACCAGTGAAGAAGAACAACGCAAGGTCTGTAAGGAATACGAACTGACGATGGATGAAGATCTTGAAGATAAGTTCAAGGAATGGAAAGTGCGTGATGAAGAGATTGCACGACTGATGAAAGCACCTAAGGGTCCGATGGGAACGGTACTGAGTGAAAATGAACTGACTGATCTGGAGGAAGGAGTGTGAATCTTATTTCATTTAAGCATCGCGAAGATTTCGGGCAAGAATGGTATGTTCAAGTTCTTCACAATAAACGATGGGCGCTTCTTCAAGCATCTGTAAGTTGGAATGATTTTCCTGGTTGGCCCTATATCCAAATCAAATCTGGAACTGGTAGCCTTTTGAGCATTATGTTCTGGGCATATAAGTTTGGATTTGATATTGGGTTTGTTGAATATACTTGGAATTGGGAACGACTTGACGAGGAAGAAGATGTCCCTAATTGATACTCTTGAATACTTCATTGATGACACTCAGGCACGACTTTCTGATATTGAATGGGAAATTCGTGAAGAAACTAACTATGATGACGATGGACATCAAGAACGAATGAATCAATTCTGTGAGGAATATGATGAGATT
>Ga0129333_10000024_pt1 | contig 83161 bp, 96 predicted proteins | sample CPB6_08_DNA_FD_94474 | JGI IMG/M metagenome (GOLD analysis project Ga0129333, IMG submission 94474) | Freshwater to marine salinity gradient microbial communities from Chesapeake Bay, USA - CPBay_Sum_0.6_0.8_DNA | ecosystem: Environmental > Aquatic > Marine > Coastal | place: USA: Chesapeake... | reverse complement strand
CGCATCGTTATGGATCAGATCCGACAACTCAGCGTTAATTTTGTCAGGATCGGTTTCATCCAACGGTTTGGAATGGATTCGGACTGCTTTGTCCAAAGTGTCGTTTTCCGCAAGAGACTCTGGTCTTGTTACGACGGTGTTGTGATATGGGTTGTCCCTGATATAGGCATCTGAATAGAACGTATGCTTGCCATTCTCGCGTGGAACATCGGTTACCGGCGCAACTCGGATTCGCGGTATCAGATTGGCCAATGGCAGTGTTCGACGCAACTCCCCAAGGTATGTACCGCCCATGACATGTTTGTATGCCGGGTGAGAGGCAGGGTCATAAAAAGTCTCCTGTGGATGGAAATGCACGAGACCCACGACATGCCCTTTTGGCACATGAGGATAATCAATGACTGATTCGTTCACTCTCTTGAACAGGTTGTTTAGGGCAAACAATCCTTCGTGGGCGACCTTCGCACCTCTTTGCGGCTTGCTTGGATCTGCTGGGTTTTTCCCAAGGAATTCGTTCATAATTTCGTATCGGTTCTGTATGGACATGCCCTCTCCAGCCATGTGGGACAAAAAACTCTCAAGACTAGGGTATGGATTGCCGGAATTGCCGAAAAATTTTTGCACATGAATTGATTTGTACGCATCTGGGAAAACACGGAATCCTTCTTGGATGCGTTTGTAGTGTTGTGGATCGGCATGCCTTAGCCATTCAACTTCGTGTTGTATGGCCTTTAAAAGCGTAACGTTTCCATAATGAGCCTTCGGACTGCCCAACCACACTGCGCCAATGACGCCGCCATGATCATCGGCTGTCGGCAGTACGGCTTTCTCAAACTTGAGAGCATTGATTCCCTTGGTTTCGTATCCCACGTTGGTATTATGACCGACAGCCCATCCATGCGAGCCGTAACGCTCAGGATGCGATCCGAATCCAACTCCACCATGCAGTTCCATGAGTGAACCAGAAAATGGCAATTGCACCGACCCTGCGGCAAGTCGGTCGGAATAGACTGGAACAACCCGCTTGAAGTCTCCATTATCTGAGACCAAATCATGCATGGATGCAATGAACCGATGAGACCCTTTTTTGCCTCTCGCTGGTTTGCCGTCGGGGCCAAGTATGCTAGTGTGAGCAATCTGAATGCCCTGCCGCATATGCAATGGTGCATTTTGGGGGTTGGCAATATGCTCAACAGGCTCATCCACTGGATGAACGGCACGGACTTGCTTCGCAATGTCCTCGGGGGTGAAGTCAGCCATTTTTCTTTCCAGTCATTATAGGCGTGTCGCTAAGGTAGCACTCGCAGTAGAACCCCTTGCACTCCAAGTTTCCGCTTTGTGGCAGTTTGCCTGTCTTTACAGCCTGCTCGTAGAACTCGCTCATGGGCCATCCGTCGGCACGTGCGGCGAACCGTGCGCAATCAGTGCAGTGCTCTATTGTATTGCCGAAATACCAATAAATACGCCGTTCCTTTGATGGATCACCAAGACAATATCCAAGCCAGTAGGCTTCCCGAAGCGCATGAGCATAGAATGCCATGCGTTTTTCGTAAGGTATTTTTCCCACCTTGTCGTCAATGTCCTGAAAGAATTTGCGTAGGTATTTGTATTCGTCGGTACGCACCTTGCGTAGCACTGATCGTTCTTCCGCCGATATGGACAGCAGGTTGCCAGCAGATCGCTTGCCCAAAAGAAAAGCACGAGAGTAGTAGGATCGGATGGCTCGTACCGCACGATCTTCGACTGTCTTGCGGCTTAGTGGGGCAGGTATCTCAACGTCAATTCCCTTGAGGTTTGACAGCAACTGACCAACCGTACGCAGGAACTGCATGTCCTTGGCGAACTCTTCCTGCAAGGCCCCAAACGCCTGTTGCGCAACCCGCTTCTCTTGTTCGACCAACGCCCTTGGGATGAACTGGCCCCCCTTGTATCGGGAGATGCCGCCCTTGGGGGCGCGAGGCTGCGGAGACCGGGAAACTAGCATAGAAAAATTTTATCGGAATTTACAGCCCGTGGTGTTGACAACGCAGGACGTACGGTGTAGACTCAATTCACCTACAGAAAGGGACTCTACAATGAACACACTCTCCTACAATCTTCGCCCCGACACCGCCAAGTTCGCCATCCGCACACTCCGCGCCGCTGTGAGTTCAATCCCCGGTGCCTCCGTTGTGGACGGCCCGTTGTCGCCGTTGAAGGTGCAAGTCTACGCTACCGTGGAGTTGGCGCACGGTCGTGCCCTGACCCCGGCCTATAGCCGCATCGTTGAAGTTGTGCCGGTGACCGTGACCCTCCCGGAGGGGTGGCTGGAAACCGGCGAGGGATGGCAAGTCGTGGCTCGGCGGGACGCCGGTGCCCACGGTTGGGACGCAACGCAGTGGTACGGGGATCACAAAACGGACGCCGAAGCCCGGGAGTTGGCCCGGTTGCTCTGCCCCATTCCCCCGACGGCGTGTACTGAGTGTGGCAAGGCGGTCCGCCGGTTGGTGACCACCGTGATCAGCCACCCTGAGCATGGGTATCGGCAGGTCGGAGGCACCTGCGAGGCCCAGTATATCCCGGCCACCCTGCTGAAACTTCTCTCCGCCCTCTCCAAGGCGGAGGCGGAGGTCATCCCGCTTCAGACGGACGAACTGGAACTGGAGGGGTTGGGATGCCGGTGGGCCGATCCGGAATGGGTGGACCTCCGGGAATACCTCGCCCACTGCTACGCTTGGCTGACTGCCCAAGACGCAGTCTTCTGTCCGGCTTGGATTGACAACTTGAACGGGCGAGAACCCAACCCGTCTGCCACTTGGCGGGGGGCATGGGACGCTACGGCGATCCTGCGGGATGACGAACTAGAACCCGCCCCTGATTGGGTGTTTGATGCCTTGGAGGCTGACCGGGACACCGCTCGGTACACTGAGTCCCGATTCCTGCACCGCCGGGACGCTCCTCGGGTTTGTGCCAAGGTACACAATGCCATTCAGAAATCCCGCCAATCGGACGCCCCGAAGGTGGAGGTTCCAGAGGGACGCCAGAGGGTGACGGGAAAGATCCTGTCCACTAAACTTGTGGAATCGGATTGGGGCACGCAGACGAAGGCACTTGTGGACTGCGGGGGTTACCGGCTCTACGGTTCCGTCCCTGCCTCTGCAAAGTGGAAGACCGGTGACAGCGTAGCGTTCACGGCCACCGTTCAGCCCCGAGAATTGGGATTCGGCTTCTTCAGCCGACCTGCCAAGCCGGAGGTTGTGGTTGCCGCCTGAAGCGACCGTCTGCCGTCGTTGCAAGGCTTCCTGCTCAAAACTGGGCGGGAAGCCTTTCTGCCGTCAGTGCGACAGGCACATACAGTCCTCCGGTGTCCCATTTGGACATCGTCGCTGGTACTCGCCGGGTCTCTGCGATTGCGGAGCCATGCTCTACCCGTTCTTCCTTGGGGAGCAGTCCAAATGCCGGGAATGCAGGAAGTACAAGGTCGTCCCACGTATGGCACGCATTCCACCGTCAGCAAGCGATCTGATCGGCTTGCTGACGACGACACCCAACATCATCCTGCTGGGCACCATGGGGCAACCGGAGGAACCAGAGCCGTACAGCCATTCCGTGGCCATCCTGCGAGATCTTTACCGGCTATGCCTCCCGGACATACGGTTCCTGCGCACCGACATGCCACCATCGTTCTATGCGCCATGGCACGAAGCATTCCGTCAGGCTGATGGCATTATGACCCCCACAGAGGCCATAGACAGGCTCATCCCCTACACGCGATCTTGATAGGGGATATCCGGCGTACCGATGATCAGGCGGCGGCCACGTCGTCCAAGTCCCTTGCGCATTACCATTGGGTTCTCTTCGTCCAGCATAGGCTGAGGCGTGGACTCCATTGGCGTCTGCGGGGGTTGAGGCGGCTGCGGCATTGGAGGCATATCAGGTTGCGGAGGTTGTTGCATATCAGGCATGCCTTGCGGCATAGCCCCTTGGGGAATATTGGCAGGTTGCGGCGGCCCCTGATTTGCCATCTTGGATTGCGCCTGCATCTGCGCCTGTTGCTCGGCCTCGGCACGTTCCTGCGCTTCCTGTTCCATAGCCTGTTGCTCTTTCGAGTCCAGATATTGCAATGCTTGCATCAAGGGCATGGGCATGTCCACTGCTGGGCTGTCCTTGATGACATCCGGCAATTCCATGTCACGAGCCTTGTAGAGTTGTCGCAGGTTGATCGTGCCGTTGTTCAGCATCATGGAAATCAACTGCTCTTCCTGAATCGCCTCAAAGTCTTCAAGGCCTACCCACTCAAACACATAGTCCTTGCCCATGGGGGTTTTCCACAGGATTTCGTGATTGAGGAATCGGGCGACGTCAACCATCAAGTGGCCAAACTGAGTCTGGCTGTACTCGAAATACTTGTCAGGGCTTGCCTCGCTCAAGGAAGCCGAAAACGGGCTTGCGCTGGCAAGACCGGTCTCTTCTGGGCTGATATGGTATGCGGCGTGCAGTTCCGTGATCATGGCGTAGTGCAACTGCGCATACTCCATGTCTCGCACATTCTGATCCATGGGCACCCACTCCGTGCGGGTTCCACCCATGCCGTTGTTTGCTGGCGGCACGGAGTTCAGCACTGGAATAGCCCAACGTCCCAACGTCCCAGTCATAATCTGTTGCCAGTCAAGACGGAACCGGTTCAGGGACTGCTCCGAGACATTGCCTACGAGATTGATAAAGCCACGAGGCAAATAGTCGCGCTTGAAACGCCCTGTGTTGTAACGCCTGATCTGGAGAATGTCGTTGATGGTCGTGATGGCCATCTCAGTTTCCGACACGCCGTAACCCATGCGGGCCATGTCGCCCGTAGGGTTTCGGACAAGGACAGCGCATTCCGAATCCGTATAGTACGCGGCTGGCATGCCACCTGCCTCGCCTAGACGCACATAACGGATAGGGCCGTCCGCCTTGCTTTCACGCTCGTTGGGTGCTTCCTTCAGAACCATCTTGCCATCCCGGATAGCGGTTGCATCGGGCAACCAACGCCGGAACAACACAGGGTCGTGAACTGCAAAACACGCAATCGGGTATTTCTCTGGATTTGACCGGTCGGCCCACTTCAGGATAGGCACGAAATCGCAGGTCAGGGTTTCCCGAATCAGGCACTTCATAAAATATGGCAAGCCCGGTTGCCAACCATGAATGCGCTCGGATTCTGGAGGTGCGCACCAACCGGCACCCTCAAAAAACTCCGTGAGTGCGGCAATCTCCTTACGCTCCTTGGCGTTCGGCTTTTTCTCGCGGTCACGAAGGCGAATCTTGAACGCAGGTTTCTCCAGCAAGCCATACCGGCTGCCTTCGTACGCCGAGCACCAGCGACTTGCCTGATTGACACGCGTTGCGATGATGATCTGTGGCAATGCAACTGCATTTACGAACTGCCGCAAAGCCCCAAGCGTGACAGCGGTCTTGTCGGCTGTGTTGCTTGCAGGACCGCCGTAGATGCCCCACACAGACAGAGCGGGGCTGGTAAATGCCGCCTGCTCCTCTGCTGTGACACTAGGCGACAGTTCTGTATTGGCAGATACGCCTTTGGCAACGTCGTCCCGCCGCGATAGCAGATAACGCCCAATTTGCAACAGGATCGAATTGTCAGCCATGAGCGTATCCTACCAACTAACTGTTACCAGCGGTAAGCGAAAAACTAGTGATGGCCACAATTTGACCTGCTTGGATATTTATGTTGTCCAATGTCAGACTGCCAGCACCACCGCTGGCTGTAATGTCGCCCTGCATATGGCACACACCCGCGCTGTCATAAATCCGAAAATGACCAGCGTCGCCAGTGGCATCGGCACTCAAATCCTGCCATGTGCCGTTCTTTGCGACCGTGCCGCTTGCGGCTGCGGTAAGAGCAGTGGTGGTCAACGATATTGTGGCAAGCACCGTTCCAGCGTCAGCCGTAGCACAGGTCGCTGGAAGTGCCCCACTCCTGATCTTCATTGTCGGCGCGGTAGCCGTTCCGGTGATCGCACTGGACGTCACCGTGAGATTCTTCAGCACCGCCATAATCATGTCCATCTGGGCGTTGCGAAGTTTGGTTGAATATTGCAGAGTTGCCATTACACCACCTTGATCAACGGGCCGAATACAGTCACCTCGCCCGTGGAGAACGTCACGATCCAGCGTTCCCGGTACGTTCCCACAGAGTCTAGATCACCCGCTTGCCATGTGTATCGCACTCGGCCACCGACCGCATCCACGACCGTCGCAGAAGCGTACACCTTGGGAGTGGACGCGTCCACTTCCTCCAATACATATGTCAACGCCAATATGCCACTCAAATTCAGCGGGGTACGATCCTGCTGTTGCAGGATGTCCTCGCGCAACGGGAGACTTGCACCCTGATTGAACGTGAGAGTTTGACGGACATTGGTGCCAAGCGGGAGTGTCACTGGAGTATATTGACCACCGCCACCGCCACCTCCCGTTGGTGCTAGTGCCAACGCTCCTACGGTGAACTGGTAATTGCCCGTGGAGCCAATCTGTTGCATGGTCGTGTTTAGTTTGTTCGTCACCGGCTCAATGCCATCAGTATTCGTCTTGATGGTGGCGATCTCAACCTCCAGCGCGTTCACATCCGAAACAATTCCATTGACGGATGTCTGAAGGTTGTTAACGTTGGTATTGACCGTGTTGACAGTTGTCTGAACACCAGCGACCGAGCCGTCCAAGTATGACCCAAAGGAGTTTGCGGGACGAGATGCACCGCGCAACTCGTTCCATACTCCAGTGACGATTTCCGTGACTGCGGTAGCGTCAAGGGCCGCGGCATTAATTGCGTTCTCATTGATGCTGCCAACGGCAACAGTTGAGTCAACGCTCGCAACGGAACCAAGCACATTGCCCTCAACATCTCCGACAATGTTACCGCCAACATTGCCTACGACCGATCCGACCGACCCGTTGACATTGCCAGCGACAGAACCCACCGATCCAGTCACGCTACCTACCGCCCCAGACACGGAGCCTACAGACCCTGACAGGTTTCCAGTAATGTTGCCAGTCAGGTTGAATGTTTGCGGAGAAGACAACGAGTAGCCAGACTTGTCGTTGTTAGTTCCGACCGTTACCGCATTAGTAACAGACTGGACTGCACCTGTAACACTTGCCACAGAACCAGTAGTGGAGAATGTCTGGCTAGCGGAAAGCGAGTAGCCAGTTTTGTCGCCTACAGTCCCTGCGTTCACCTTGCCATCGCTAGTTATCGCCAACGACGAGAAGTTGGTTGGCAACGTAAATGTTGCCATTCGAGAACCAACCGTTGCATTCAAGTTGTTATACAGAATCGCACCAGCCTGATTGCCCGTGTACCCTGTAGAAATATCACTTGACCAAGGATTACCGGCGGCACCAGCGGCATTCAAAGCCGCACCTGTAGAGCCAGATGCCAAATGCCCAGATAGAGTTTCATCCCAAACGCCATCCGCAATCTCAGAGACTGCGGTAGTGTCAAGGGCGTTGTCATTAATTGCACCTGCTGCGAATGCCGCATTTGTGATGACTGCCGGTTGTATATCGTGGATGTCTGCGCCTACATGACCTGCACCAATACCCGTTACCTTGATATATGCGTTCGTAGAACCAGACCGCAAGACTTTCCCACCGAATGTCGTGCTGCCTGTATGGGAAGTCATTACAGCGTCCCAAACAGCGTTCTCAACATCCGTTTTGCCGCCATTGTTAATTGTGCCTACCGTGACAGCACTGGTGACAGAATTCACCGATCCTGCAACTGCGCCTACAGTCGTAATGTTGCTTGTGCTTGCCACAGTTGTGGGGAACGTAGCCGTCAGGAAGCCAGTCGGCTGAGTATAGGTCGGCATTGGCATGCCGGTCACAGCCACGCCATTCCATTGATCAGTGTTTGCAGTGACCCTGTTGGTAACAGTGGAAACAGTCGGAATAACTGCCCCGGTATGTGTCACAGCCGCCAACTGTACACCTGTAGCGGCAGTGATGTTGGTCGGGCTTGCCACGCTACTCGGGAATGTGACACCAGACGCCGCAGTAACCGCCTGACCACCAAGTTGAGTAGCATTTGCGGAGACAATCCCTCCAGCAGTAATGGCTAGGGACGAGAAGTTGGACGGGAACGAAACCAACTTGTTGACATAGTTTCCAGCCTGTCCTGAGGTGTTGTAAGCGTTTATTGGTTCGCTCCACACATTAGCAGCAGTCAGACTGGATACAGACGACGGGAACGTGACGCCAGCCGAAGCCGTGACCGTCTGGCCAGCAAGTTGCGTCGTGTTCGCAGGTACAACTCCAGACGTAGAGTTGATCTGGCCATTGCCAGTCCCAACAGTAAGAAGTCCACCCGCAGTCGCCGGTGAGGCGGTTGGAAGTGCTGAAAGCCCGAGGTTTGTACCAAGTTCTGGGTCGAATGCCACAAGTTGGTATTCCATGGTGACAGGCGCAATCCCCGTACCCTTGATCATAACCACGCAGGTCGAAGCCCCGGATGCGAATGCGCCGAACGGAACCGTAATTGAATAGACACCCGGCAAGTTTGTTGCGTCTATCTCTACGAATCCGGGGCTAGTAATTTGCACCGCAGTCCCGCTGGTATTGCGCACGTACCAAGCATTCATATTTGCAGCATTGGCTGTCTTGCCAGCACCAGTAGTGCTGGATGAGTCCAAGGCAAAAAACAACTCTGTCCTTGATGTGCCAAAATCCTGCTTGACTAGTACTTTTGCCATCTCAGCCCCTCATTCCACCAGACATGCCGGGATGCACCATTAGACCACCACCAGACGTCGCCGTGGCTTCCGATAGCAAGAGATGCCAGCCCCAGACAGCATTGTCTACATTTGTCCAACTACCGGTGTCAGTACGGGACGTTCGCTTGAACTCACCTTCTGGAATATATGCAGTTATATCTGTGTTTAACGGCAGGCTGTTTCCAGACCAACGCAGAATACCTGTTGCATGGGTTGCTTTTATAGCAATCCTATACGTTGATCCCGGAGTCAATTCAGACAATGTGTTGCCGGAAAACAGAAAATGGCGATTCTGAGAAGCGGTACTACCTGCCCATATCTCTTTTCCCGCAAATGATTTCTGCTGCAATATGTTGTTGCTGCTGTCATATAAAATCAAATCAAAATCGCCACCGCCGCTAGATGTAGGATCAGAAACCAGACTGTGCATATACACGCCTAAGCATTGATACGTTCCTGTCCAATTGCTTGGCAAAACGAATAAGACTCCATTTTCATTAGGGGTTGAACCAGTCCCAAATACAGACGTTTGAACGGTTTGAGTATTAGGTATCCCATATGTTCTAGTTGAACTCTTCCACGCCATATTGGTATTTGATCCTAATGCTACTGTCCCGCCAGAAACACGATAGGACAAAGGCAATGATGGAGCATGATAAGCAAGATTTGTATTGTAAAAACCAAACCTCAATGCTCTGTTTGAAGCCCATGTGCCATTCATAACTTGAATGCAAGCGGCAAACAATTGACCTCGTGAAACGGTTGCCGTTCCATTGGCAGTAATTGACTTCATTTGGAAAGTGAAGTTTGGAAACACGGTAAGCCTATTTGCGCCTGTCAGATTGTAATCCGTATATCCAAGCCATGTGCCAGATGGTCTGAGGTATGAATTATTCGTTCCTCCAGTGCCAGCCGTATCTACCGTCTGAATGCCGAATCTTACATCCCCAGTAGGCTCCCCTCCTCCTGTCAAAGCGGTGTCGTACAGGCAACCGACTGACGTTATTGTCGTATCCTCTTGCGCTTGGGATATGACAGTAACCATATCTCCAATAGCCGACAAGAGCGGTTGAGGGTTGGAGGTAGTACCTACTGCTATAGGCATTCTAGATGGCCAATAAAATTCAAATTTAGCCATCTTGCTTCACAATAATGCCTTCAACTTGATTCGTGTTCAACGTCAAAGTCGGCTGGATATTTTGCGTTGAAATCCAGTTCAACACCAACAAAGCCCTTGCGAAAGGAGGCCAATACGTGCCCAGATCATTGGATGCATCTATGGACCAATCGGAAAGTTTCTTGGTTTGGGAGGCACCATCGTCAAATTCAATAGTTACACTATCCCCATTGATTGACACATTGGAAATCTTTAGAATGGATGTCATACCTGATCTCCTGTCGCCTTTGATGCCGTATTTGATTGTTCAACAAATACTAGCAATGGCTTACTACCGTCCGCCCGGGTGAAAAATCCAACAAGTGACGCCAATACCGCAGGGATTACCGAATTCATGGATCGAAGAATTCCAATATTAAAACGCCGCCTTAGTTCTTCCCACGTTGCATCGTGGGGCAACGGAGCATCAAACGCCGAATAAAACCCCGGCAACCCAGCGACGACGACCGCCGTGAAAACCACGGCGGTCAATCGCTTTAGGGAGACAATTGGCTTTGCAGCCTTCACACTTCCACCTTGTACAAGCCGTCTGCGGCACGACCGTAGATGACATTGCCATCAAGCACCAAAGAGCCGGTGTCAAGAGCGACACCATATGCGTCTTCAAGAGTCTTGAAGGTAGACGAGGCAGTTTCGTACACAAGTCCCCACTGATCCGGGCCATTCGGATTGAATCCCAAGCCAAACGTCAGATCGCCGGTGGAGGAAACCCGCTGCACCGCAAAACGGCTAAAGGGCTGACCGTCTGTATTCAGGAACGAGGTGGCACCGGTCTCGGGGAATGCCACCCACGAGTTGGTGTTTACCGTTGAACGCTTGTCGTTCAGGAACATTGCGCCACCGACGGCATTGCCATTTACTACTCGGGCAACCGGCAGACTGTAACCTTCCGGCAAAGCAGAGGGCGCAAACTCGTAATTGATAAACTGGCCGCCAACCTTGCCGATGAAAGTACCTTCCAGCACTTCAACAAGGCTACCGTCTTCGGCCCAAACACCGGTCTTCTGAATACCGTCAGGCCCCAGAACACGACCAAGGATCACCTCGGAATTGGCCCAGAAGGGGAAGATGTTGACGCCCTTTCCCTCAGGCATCTCCAGAGGAACCGACGAGCCATCCGTGGCCAGCACGATACCGCCCTGCGGCTTGCGAGGCAGGACAACCGTACAGACGATCTTGCCGTTGATAGCCGCAACTGGACTCACGTTGCCGTTGATGCCAGTCGGGATCTCAACGCATTCACCGTCCACGATCAGCGCGGGAACGGGAACAACTTTGGTCTTCTTCTTGGCCAGCAGACCAACAACCAACGTCCCACCCACTACACAGGTGGGAGTAATAGTGGCAATATTCTGGCTATCCAGAATCTTAGTCACATTTGCCATGATTGATTACCTCCTTGGTCGTCAAACGACCTTGATAATAGGTCCGGTGACTATAAGCACACCGGCACCAGTGTTGATTTCCCAGCGTTCACGATAGTCGCCGGTCACGGACAGGTCTCCTGCTTGCCATTCGTATCGCACTCGCCCTGCCTCACCGTCCACTACCGTGCCAGACCCGGTGATCGTTGTACCACCACCAGTTGGTGTCAGTGTATACAAAACACTGTATGCACCGGAAAGGTCTACAGGGTTTCGCGACGCATCCTGAATTATCTCCTCGCGCACGGGCAGTGTAGAGTTCTGACCAAAAATCAACGTGTATCGAGTCTCCGTGCCAAGCGGAGTCGTAATTGGATAAACGAGCGGCTTGAAGATTCGGTTGTCAATACTGAAACTGCACAGCGATGAATTGATAGTTCTGCCGTCAATGACTGCTCCAAACAGAAGCACGCTGTAGTCGTTTCCCGCAGCGTAAAACCCTGCGTCGCTATTGTCTGCAAGGTTGATTGTCAGCACGTTGTAGCCAACCACACCGGCAAACGCCTTGGTGTCGGTGATACCACTCTGGCTGCTTCGGTGCGTAGTGGAGTTGTTCTTGTAGATGCGGATCGTGCCGTCGGTCGTGCGCGACAACGCCGATCCATCAACTGCATTGGTTCCCCACGGGAAGTAGATGGTAGAGCCAGTCCTGTAGTCGCCGATGTAGGTAATCATTGAATCAGTTTCCCGCCGACAAGAGGCCCAGACCCCAACGAGTTGGCCTCCAGAGCACCGATGCTGATCGGGCTTGGCCTTGTGTAACCAAGTATATCAACGGAAGGCGTTTCCGCAGAAGTAATCCCCTGCCCCTGCAACACACCAGACACGCTCGGCATGAAGAATTCTAGTGAACCAGTGTTGTGCAAAAGCCCAGTCAGGGCATCCAGACCTACGATGCCTCCAGTAATGTCATTGGTGCCAGTGTAGTTGGATGAGTTTGTAAGGTTCTGAACAATCCTGTTACGCTGGCCGGTGATGACCCCAGATGCTCCCGCATTAACACCTACGTTTTGCGACAATGTAATGCAGTTGTTGATCAGCCTGAATGGGAAAGCGGTGGAGTTGCCTGCGGCGACCCAAATGCCCTCCCTGTTGGCAACGCATGTGGAGTTGACCATTGTGCCACCTCCAGCGGTCAGTGTGTACCCTGCCCCAGTGAACGGCTGGGTTGGCGCATCCTTGCGGACACCCTGATTGCCAACTACAAACAGGCAGTTGCGCAACGTCAACCCCAAGTCAAAGTTGGCAACGTTATTGAAAAATGTCTGGATTGCCAGACCAGCACCAGCCGACATGAAAACGCAATTCTCAAAAAGGCAGTTTCTAGGGGTCGTGAATGCGCCTGCCTGTGTGTCGTTTGCTGAGTGAGCAATGTTTACAGCCTGTGATGGACCGCCAATGAAGGCGCACTTTAGGAATTGAAGTCCACTCGCCCAACCATTGAAGGTTGCGACAGCCGTCCTGTTGGCTCCAGAACTACCCCAGAACGTAATGTTTTGGAACGTGAGATTTCCATGCTGTGGCCGAAGCGAAGCCGCACTGTTGACGGTTGTAGGGTTGGCATTAAGGTCCGTTACAACAGTGCCATCATTCCACGGCGACACCACGACTTGTCCCTTGTTTCCAAAGATTGCACCGTTTGTATCGCCCACAAAATACTGACGTGAGGGAGTGGTGATGCCTGTCAGGGTAAAGTTCGTCGTAAAATTCGGGTAGTGACCAGCGGCAATGTAATACGTGTTTTCCTGATTAGGAAATACGTTGTTTGCAGAAACGGCTTTCCCAATAGTCTTCCATGCAGTTGCTATGGACAGTCCATTGTTTGAGTCGCTCCCAGTATTCCAGTTGATGTAGTAGGTTGCCATCTCACTCCTGACTTGGAGGCACAAGCATCGGCAAGACAAACTGCAATCCCGCAGTCAAAGCAATGTCCTGCTGAATAGCCTCTGGCTGCCCGAGAAACCAGTCGTTGAAGTCAATGCCATCTTCACCAAGGCTTCCCACTACCACATCGTCCACGACAACTTCCCCGTACATACGAAGGCGACCGTTAATGCGCTCAACACGATAGTTCTGATAGCAAACAGCCATTAGCGCGCACCCTCTACATCCTTGAGGCGTTGCTCAATACGAATCATGCCCTGTTCTTGCGAGTGCATGCGATTATCCATGGTCATAAGACGCTCGTTGAATTGGGTCAGTTTAGCGTCAATCTGACTGCGCCACTGCGACTGCTCGGATTCGTTCTTTTCGTTGGCCTTGCTACGTTCCTCGTCCCGTGTCTCGATTTTGGTCAGCCGGTTTTCAAGACGCAGGTGACTACCCACAACCACAAACAAGATCGTGATCACGCTAAGAATGTCGCCAACCGAAAATGTCAAATTCATCCCAAGGGCCTCGCAATGAATGCTGTTTTTGTCGCTTCATCCCAAGTCACTTTGGCCTTGGCGTGATGCGCCATTTCGACGACGGGAACCCAGCAAACCTGCCCTACAAGGATGTCGCCATCAACGGGGTCACCGTCAATGTGAAGCCCATCTTCGCTGTAGTAAAGATAGGATTTCGGGATGCCGAGCCATGCGGCGAATGACCGAGCGGGTACATACAAACGCCCCTGAACGATCATCGTCTCTGTAAATGCCTGTTGCCCATCTTCGGCGACCACTTTCGCCTTGACCGGGGAAGGTACGCCTGTCAGCGCATTGTCAATAATTGCACGGGTGATCTTGATACCCGGGCAGGTTTTCTTCGTGTGCTTGCAATCCCGGTGGAAGTTGTATTTGTCGTAGCCCCATGCGTTCATGCACGCACGAATACAAATAGCAGTATTGGCTAGGACGTCGGTGTTGACACTTTCGGAGTCATAGTTCCCCAGCATCTCTAGCCCATGATGCGTGTCGTTGAAAGATACAGCATGGATTCCCGGGTATGCGGGATCAACAAAAACCCATATGCCGTTTTGGTCAACAAAAAAATGAGGGCCGGACGACCAACCACGGTCGTTCTCGTACCCCCATTTTATGTTCTGCATATGTTGAGCAGTGAACCCGTATGGTCTTTGAGCCAGAGACGGGGCACCTGTGTGATGAATCGTAATCCCCACAGGATTCCATGAACCGTGCTTCGATGCCTCTTTGGCATAGGCCGCAAAGTCTGCCGGGGCGAAGAATCGCCCAACAAACCGTGCGATGCCAGCCATTAGCGTTCGCCCTGAGGCTTGATGAACAAGAAGCCGATGGTAGTCCCAGCAGCAATTGTGCTGGTATTCAGTTTGAGCGCAATCTCACCCACTGACGGAAACAGCAAGGGGCTGAAGCGATAAATCCGGGCAGCATTAGCAGTCGTGATCGCCAACAGGCTGCCATCTTCTTTGCGCAACTCAATGCCAGCATCGCCCACAAAACGAGGTTTCTCAAGAATATTGGCCGTACCGGCTGCACCTGCGGCTGGTAGTTCCAGACCAACCAAACATAGCCCCTGCGCGTCAATGTAGTTGCTCTGAGTAGTAGTGGCCATGGTCGTTTCAATCAGAATGAAACGACTTGAAAATTGACCTTGACTGGCGATAGGCTTCATGTTAGTCTCCCCGACTTGCGGTCGCAGTGATTTTATCGTAACTCAAGCATCAGTATACTGTCCCATTGCGACTTGTTGGCCGGTTCGTTCCTCGGTCAAGAATGTCAAATCAAACGTTCCTAACCGGTCGCATATGGCAAGCCAAATTGCCACTGACTCAGCATCATATATGTCTTTCGACCCATATTGAGGGTGGTCAATCCTCTGACGTTTGCGAATAAGTTGTTTCCACTCTCGGTCTCTGTCCTCGTGTGGCAGGAACTTCAAGCATCCATTGTTCAACAAAACCTTGCACAGGAACGCACGCAGGTACTGCTCGGGCATGGTGAACGAAGCCTTGCCCACATCGGCCCGAGTCCTGTCCGCTAGGCTCTGACCCATCTGGACAGTCTGCCAAGGGTCAAGCCTGACGAAGGCTACGCCCAGACCCGTGATGATGTCCACCAATGCCTGTTCCATCGCAGGGAAGTCAACAAGCACGCCGAGCGGATATTCAAGGCATCTCTTGCGCGGAGCAACACGCAGAACGAAATCCTCACGCAGTTTGGGGAGGCTTACGCGCTTTCCGTTGATGAACGTCTCGGCAAACCCTTCCTCGTCCTGCCGTTCCAAGACCATCCAGCCGTGCGTGGCCGTGTTTGCGCCGTAGTAGGACGGAAGGATGTCAAACGGGCGCATACTGCACATGGCGCATTGCAGGGAGGTCGCCTCTTCTGGCTTCGCCGCGCGATGCTCGGAGACATCGTACTCAAACCTTTGGATGCATGTAGGACAAAGCCGGGACGGCACGTTTGACTCAAGGTCGGGGCACGACCAGACGCTGACCGCAAAGGCGTCGCCAGTCTCACCGGCGTCGGTGCCGAGGTAGTATTTGCGACCCGGTTCTCGCACTGCCGCTTCGACGATGTACCGCATGTACGGGATGGAACGGCCCTCCATCTCACGCCACATGTACTCGTCTTCCGTACTGATGCGGCCTATGACCAAGGCTGGTTGCGAACCTTGCGAGGCGTCAATCAACTCGTGGGTATCAAAGAACCCACCAACGACAGGAGGTGCTATGCCCTCGTACATAGCGGCGGCGGTGACGGGGTCGTTGCGGTAGTCCGCATCTATGACCGGGTCGTCCCTGCTGATGTTGGGGTTCACCGACCACGAAGCCGCCTCGTCAATGAACCAATACCGCTTGTTCTCCGGTACATTCAGTTCGTCCTTGCGCAACGTCTCAATACTGCGAGACATGAACCCGTCGCCAGATCGCATATAAGACAGCACCAGACCGAGCCAGCGTGTGCCCCATCGAGTGGCAGAGGACGACCGGAGAATCTTGTACAGGTCTTGTGCGTTGCTACGGTTTTCGCCGTCCATAAATGCGTCTGCTTCGTCCATGACCCACATCAACGGGTTGTAGCCGTCCGCACCAGATGCGCTGGAGTTCAATGAGATCAAGTGCAGGTTGATCTGCGGGAAGTGGATCTCGCCCTTCAGAATCTGCCTCTTTTCGTCTAGTAGGAACGGCGCAAAAACTGGACGACGAATGTTGCGGCTAAGGTACTCAAAAAAGACGGCCTTGGCGTGCTCGCCCTTGGGAGCCACGTTCAGAACGTCAATGCGTTCATCGGAGGCAATGGCTACATCCGGTCGCAGCCATGAATGAACGTCGTCCACGTGCAACAGGACGTAGCCAAACCAAGCAATCAGGCGTGCTGCAAGCCAGTCTTTACCGGCCCCCTTGCCCCACTTGAACCATCCCTCTTGGATCACCCGGTTGGGGCTTATAAGCGACCGTGCCGTGTGTAGGCGAGACGCATGCAACGTGCTGATTTGATAGTCGGACAAAGGCACGCCGTCAAGTGCAACGGAGAACTGCTCAATACCCATTGGCTCTGTGCCGTATTTCCATGAGGGCGTAGCCGAAACAACCTTGTCATGGATGTGCGACCGCTCGCTGGACGTCAGCGCATGCAGGGGGAGGTCGCGAGCCTGTAGCAGGATCATTGCGTCCGTGCGCGAGATTCCCATCTTTTGACACAGTGTGTTTACGCGATCTATCTGAGGATGCAGTGGCATTACATCAACGCCTTCCGAGCGACAGGACTTTGGATGCGTTCCATGGTGCATCCCGGTAGCCACGTAGTTGCCATCCACAGGGGAATTGCAAAATCGTCCCAGTCTGTGTCCGTGCCGAACATTTTCCCTGATGGTATTGAGACACTATCAAAGCCCGTTCGGAACATATACGATGCAATATGCCACGAGGCTTGTGCGAGTTGTTCATACAAGTTTGACGGTATCAGAGGCTCCCGGCGGACGATAACCCCGATCACGGCATTGGCTCTATCGTTTATCGGGCGGCGCACTATGATGACGCCTATAGGCTCGTGAGGCTCGGACAGTTCGGCCTCAACGTCAAACCCATTTTCAATCTCTGGACACACGGCCTTGAGCGACTTCCATATGCCGTGTCGTTGCAACCGGTTGTTGTCTATCGCAACCAGCGTCATCTGCGCTGTAGTGTCGAAATAGGTTGGGCGTAGCACCACCTTGTGATTAACCAAGGTTGCGTTCCCACATTGTAATAACAAACTTGCCTACCATAAGATTGATACCGTTGTAGCCCATGTCCAACGAGTGCGCCTCAAGCGGCACAATGGATGAAGCCTCATCCCGTGGCACCTGAAGGGCATCCTCGTAACTTAGGAAGCACATCAACATCCTTTTGCCAGACTCGGTGATGCTACGGGGAATCCCATTGTCCGCTACGACGAACAAGCCGTCCACACCTGCGTGTTCTACACGACCATGATGAGCCGCCCTGCGCAAGGCGGCTATGACATGTTTGCATGTCTGCATATGCGCAAACCCCAAACAGGTACACGTCCCTGCAACGATGTCCACGACGTAAGGCGACTGCAACACAATCCCGCCGTCTTTCTCACTGATTGACTGTACTGTCCATATGCCGTTGCCTAACTCTCGACAAGAGAAGTCGTTGGATAAGCCGCGGTAAATAGTTGTGGCTATTGCCCTCAAATTTCTTGGGGCATCGGTGGCCACTGTGGTATCTCGTCCGTGTGGCATTACGAAGTTTTCCTGTATTTGATGCATCGCACCCCGGCATATACCTGACCGCACTAATGGCGAAGACGGGGCTTACCCAACGAGAACTCGCTGCATTGGCAGACGTAGGCGTAAAGACCATCCGCAACGCCGTTGACAACAAGCGTCTTAGTTATACCATCGTTGACAAACTTGTGGCGTTAGCGGCCATGGTTGAATCCCACTTTATTCCGGGATCAGAACCGACCCATACGCAATGGTTTGCGGTGGAGGACTCGATCATGCCGTTGAGCACCGGTCATAAGGTCATCCGCAACTATCGCCGTTTACGCAGGATGATGGTGCCAGAAGCGGCGGATGCTGCATGCGTCAGTACCCATGTGTGGCGTCGTTGGGAGGAATCATCTGGGCCAGTCTGGGACGAAGCGCACGCCTACATTGCCGATGCGCTTGGCATCTCCGTTGATCAAATCACTGCGTCCCTGCACGCGGCCAACAACCCCCAGCGGTTTGGTGCTTGGATCAAAGAGACACGAGACACGCTATGCATGCCTGACACGGTGTTCGCGGTGCGCATGCGCGTGACTGTGGCTACTGTAGGCCGATGGGAGACAGGCAAGTCTAGGTTCCCCCAATCCCGCATTGCGCGGTTGGCGAGAGCATTTGACCTGCCTGTGGATTACGTCATCAAGGCTTATCGCAGTTAGGTTGCATCCCTGTAGACACTGTTATTGAACATTGCCATGTTGGTTGCCATAGCAGACCCGCCGGTATTTGGGCGCATTACACCCGTCCCCGGCAGGCCGTTGATGGTGACCTCCAGTTTTGCGCCCTCAAAGGGGTTCGTAAGCGGGTTGCCTCGCATACTTACAGTCTTGGGAGCATTGGTAAACGCACTGGACGCCAGCCCGGCAGGAGTCTGAGCACCCGCCATAGTGCCAACCAAAAGGGAGGACTCAATGCCTTCCTCAAGGTCGGACAGGTTTGCCCCGAAGAATGGCGACCGAATACCGGCTCCGATTGCTGCACGGTTGGACAACATGGGCGTGATTGCGCTCATGTCGGGAGCACCGGAGATTGTTGACATCAACCGATTCTGCCAGCCATACGACATTTCGGACAGTAGCCCGATCTGTTGGCCTGTGATCTGACGACGCCGTTGATTGTAGGCAGCCATGTCACCGGGAGACAACTCGCCCCCAGCAGCCTGACGCGCAATTTCCAGTTGCTGATCCAGTTCTTGACGCTCTCGCCCAAGACCGCCAATCGCGGACCCCATCAGTTCACGACGAATGCCAAACCCACCGGGGAGCATGCCGACCATCTGCAAGGCGAATTGGCTTTCAGCAACCGCCTCGGTGGTTTCTGCCCTGAACGGGGCATTGATGATGGTTTGCGGCATCTTTGCAATTTCCATCTTGGCATTGGCAATGCGTTGCTTTGCCCCCATGACCTCTTGCGAGTCCTCTGCAAGCCCCATGGATCGGTATTTCTGCAACTCCGACTCAGCGGTGCTGAGTATGTTCTGATTGGCGTTTTGCATGTCCAAGTAGTCCGAAGACGCCCCGACGCCACCATAGCCCTTGATCAGTTGCGTTGACGCTTGCGCACCCGAAATCTGTTGCCGGGATTGCTCAAAAGTGTACGACAGACCAAATACTGCCTTTTCGGCATTAATCGTGCTCTTGACAAGTCCTTCTTGTGCCTGAATCAGTTGCGTCATTACATCCCGGTATTTTTCCTCGGTGTAGGATTCCTGCCCGGTCATCATGCGTTGCATCTGTGCCTCAAGTCGTCCTGCAGCCATACGGTATGGGTCGACGGTCCCTCGGATCGCCGAAGCCCTGTCGCCCATAGAGCCAAACAGCATGGCCTCGGTAACCCCGGCTCCTGCTGCTGCACCTGTTAGCCGCTCCTGTTGACGACCGACCATATCCATAAAGCCGAACTGTTGATCATTGGCTTGCAACTGCGCACCCATGACGTTATTCAATTCCGCAATGTATTGTTGTTGAACAAGCGGATTCCCGGCAGTCAACTGGATTTGCCGCCGAAGCATTTCGATCTGTGGTTGATACGTGGCGGCCTGTTTACCGTAGATATTGAAGATTGCGGCGTCAGTTGATGCTCCAACACCCATAACGCCGGAACGTATAGCACCAATCTCGGATTGATTGACCTGCCGCTGGCCCATGCCTATGTTTTGGTTGTAGTCCAGTTTTACCAACTCTTCTTGAATTTGTTGTATACGGCGATATTCGGTATCCGATGCAACAGTGCCTTGCTTTCCTTGCAGCCCAGCAGATACTGCACCAAAAGACCGTATTGCATCAAAGTCTAGGCTGGCCAATGCGGCATTCAGATTGCCTGAGACCATAGTGTTCAACGAACCGCGAATTCCGAGGTTTGTATATGACTGGACACCAATGCTCGCGAGTGCCTTTGTACGTTCCTCTGTGGTCAGGCGATCTATATCGCTCAGGCCAGAGTTCGTGAATGCGCCAACCATTCCTTCGGCACCAAGCCCTATCTCCGCCCCCATCATTGCAACGGCTTGATTGCGGATGATCTCATCTTTTCCACGAGGTCCAGCACTACCTAGACGTTGCCTATAGCGATTCCAGTCTTCCTTGCTGCCACCGTTTGCGAAAAGGCGTTGCAACTCCATGGTTGGAGCCTCAATTTCGAGAATGCGTGTCTCTTCCCTTGCTTGCCGATCCTCAAGTTCAATGATTCTTTCGCGCCTTTTAGCCGCAGTAAACCCCCCTGAAAAGAAGTCTAGAAATTTGCCTTCAAAACTAGCCCCGAAGGCGTTGATATTGGCGATTCGCTGCCCATAACCCTGCCTACTACGCGCAATGGCAATCTCCTCGGCCCTTGTATCCAGCCCAAGTCCCAGCCTGTTGCCTACTGCCCTCATATATTCACGACTTGGCTCGTCGCGAATCATTTCGGCTTCCATCTCCATTGCCGTATACGCACCAGCGGCCATGTTCCCTGCTACATAACCGGCTCCAATTGCCGCACCTGCCCCGAGAACGCCAAGGCCCAGCCCCGCAGCACCTTGCAACATCCCCATGGTTGACGCTCCTACACCGGCACGGGCAGCCATTAACTTCTCTATAGCCGCAATTTCTGCCTTCCGTGCCGCCTCAAGGGTTGGCCCATCGGCCCAGCCCTTTCGAGCGGCATCCTCAACCGCAAGAAAATTCGCTGTTGCCGATTGTTGTGCAGTAAGTAGAGAAGATATGCTATTTGCCCCCGTCCCGCGCAGTTCACGCAACGTGGACGCCATATCTCTCAAATGATTCACCGACTCTGATATATGCAGGAAACTCTGCTGTCCGAACTGAGCGGCCATTTGAAAGCCAAAGCCGCCTGCAATCCCAGTGGCCCCGGCAACCATTTGTCCACCTTGCAATGCAGCCTTGGCAACATTCTCTCCTGCCGCAAGCATGTTGGCTTGGACCTGATCGGCATGAACAGCCTGTTGCAAATGGTTTTGTGACTGCGTATTTACTGGAGTATTAGTAGGTGCAGGACCGGTTTGTTGCGCTGGAGTCGATGATCCATTTCCTGCGCTGTTTTGACCCGGGAAAGACGGCGGTATAGGCACAGTTCCCGCAGAAGAAGTTCCAGCGGCACCGCCTCCTCCGCCACCCTGCATTCCACCTCCGCCACCAGTCCCGCCACCGCCACCAACATTCATGGTGCCCAGTGCTTCCAACTGCGAGCGGAGCGTCTGGATGTCGGACAGAGCCTGCTGCAGACCCTCTACCTGCGTGGAAATACGAATGTCGGCCATGAGCGCATTGTACCGATACTAACAACGCCCTAAAGACAAAAAAAGGGGCCGGCGATTGCCGACCCCGAATAAGTGGCTCGCTCAGAATCAATGCGAACCAAACCCTGACCAGACTCTACGGCATCTTCCAGCCGTTGTCAAGTTTCGTTTTCGTCATTGTTATTAATCGGCGTGTACACACATTGTACAGACGTTACACCGTTGCCAGTGCTGGTAGCCGCCTTTTCTCCAGCCTTGATAACAAGTTCAATCAGCGAGATCATCTCATTTCCACGCACGGTGCCGAGACTCTGTCGAATCGCCCATTTGGCTAGTTGGCTAAGTTGCGGTGTCTTCATTTCTGCAACAGTCCTTCCAGTTCGCATTCCTGTCGAATCAGTTCGATGATCTGCGCCGTTCGCGCATCCAACAGTGTAGGGCTTGCAACGGGGAGACTATTGTTGATCCATTGAAGGAACATGTGAACCTCATATGGCAATTCAGCCCCTGCGTCTTCGCCTTTTAAGACCTGTTGAGCGCGATGTACCAAAAAGGGAGCAGTTCCTCCTCCGGCCACACTGCACGCATGAGCCATCGTTCAACATGGCGGCCCACGACAGGGTGCAGCGAAGCAACATCAGGCGCACACGCCCTCATAAGATGCTGGATTACCTTCCCACGGTCGGTCACGAACCGATCACCCTCCAACGTTCGATACAGGCTCTCGGCCTTTGACAGTTCGTCGTAGGTTGGCACGCGAACCGACACTGTTACTACTTCCGCCGTAGCAATGATTGCCTCGCGATTGGCAATTGCAACGTCTAGTTTGTCCTTGATCTGCGTAGCCAGCCTATGCTGACGTTGCAACAGTTCGGCTTCCTCTTTCGTTGCCTTGACCTCATCGCCCTCTGCGGTAGCCAGTTTTGCTTCGTTGGTCTCAATTCGACGATCCAGATCCTTGATATTGCCTTCCGCTGCGTCCCTTTCCAGACGCAACTCCTTCTCTGTGGGCAGGACGTGCTTCGACCCCGATTCGGGGATGGTGACGACGGGTAGGTCTAGTGAATACTGTGCCATGACGCCATCATACACTCACACCGTGCCTATTGCACTATATTGACAACGGTGGTATGCTGCTTGCCAAGGAGGAACCTTATGCGGACTATCTACAATTCAACCGACGGGGACACAATCTCCGTTCCAAAACCAGTCGCTACTGTTCTGGAGGCAGTGTCTGGATTCAAGTTGACATGCCTGACGAACGACAAGAGTCGTTACCGAGCCGATTTGTTTTATCGCCAGTTGCTGGCTGACCCGACGCATCCGTCCGCCAGCGTGTGGGCGACTTATATCCTGTGCGCAATTGAGCAGGAAAGAATTACGAGGGACACCACATGCAAGAGAGCCTATTCGTTCCAATTATTGGGGCACGAGTTCACGATTCCGACGGCAGGCCCATGGTGGCGACGCTACGGTACGGCCCACGCTGTGTGGCGCAACCGCAAATCCTGACGGAAGAGAACAAGGCCGAGATTTGCAAGGGTTTCCATGATCATATGGTGACAATTCGTCGGTATTGCGACTTCACCGCAGATGAGGCCAAGGCGTTCGTCGTGGCTTTCTACGGTGTTCCATCGGAGGAGATTCTAGTCGAATGTCAATTAGGTATCTGAGCGTTTGCAGTGGCATTGAGGCGGCAACGATGGCATGGCATCATCTGGGCTGGCAGCCTGTCGGTTTTTCCGAGATTGAGCCATTCCCGTGCAAGGTGTTGAAACACTATTATCCAGACGTGCCGAACTACGGAGATTTGACCAAATACAAGGAGTGGGGAATTGGAAAAGGATCAGCAGATGTCATTGTGGGAGGCACGCCCTGCCAAAGTTTCAGCGTGGCAGGATTGCGACAAGGACTTGAAGACCCCCGGGGAAACCTCGCACTTGTCTATCTTGGGCTGGTTGATCTCGTTAGACCACAGGTTTGCGTATGGGAAAACGTGCCCGGAGTCCTTAGCAGTAACAAGGGGCGAGATTTCGCTGCGTTCCTCTCAGGGCTGGGGCAATTGGGGTATGGGTGGTGCTACCGAGTGCTTGACAGCCCACGGGTGGGAAGGTGTGCAATGCACCGAGGGGCACGGCACGAAAACCCAGTGCCTCAACGACGCCGGAGGATCTTCGTTGTCGGCTGTGCTTCAGGCGACCCACGAGACGCCGCAGAAATACTATCTCTCGTCCCGAGCCTGCGCAGGCATCTTGCGTCGGGCCGAGAGCAGGGACAAGACTTTGCCGGAGATGCTTCGGCATGCGTTGGAAAGCATGGTCAAGACGACGCCTCCGGAACAATGAAATGGCCTGAATCTCGCGCCACGTTCACTGCCAACATCGGAGACTTCAAAGAAGATGAACTGTCGAAGACCATAATTCGCAATACCGGCGGAGGCGGTGAAACGCAGAATCCTGCATGGGTGATCGAATCCGCCGTGTACGAATCGCACCCGACCGACTCTCGGATCACGGGACCGGTGGAACAATGCCCAACCGTGGCGGCGCGATGGGGCACCGGCGGGAACAACACCCCTCTGGTGCAACAGCCGATTTGCTTGATGGATCAGGGCGGTAGTGTGATGCAGGTCAGTACGGACGGCATCACAGGGACATTGCTGAGTGAAACGCATGGACACCAACCAGCGGTTGTGGTGCCACAGCCGGTCGCCATGATCAATATGCAGGGTTCCGAAGGCAATGCGGTAATTGGCTTTGACCCAACCGGTAGCACTGCCGATCCGATGCACGACATGTCGCCGACCATACGAGGCGTGTCAGGCGGCAACGCTGGACATCATGTAGGCGTTATGGTGCCACAGCCGGTTGCGATCCCGTTGCAGGATTGTCGTGACGTGGACAAAAACCAAAACGGATTGGGCATAGGTAGCATAGGCGATCCAGCCTACACGCTGGACAGCATGGCGACTCAAGGCGTAGCCGTGCAACAGCCCGTGGCGTTCACCCATTCCGGCTACTCAAACCAGCCTGCATGGATCACCGGAGATAGGACCGACTGCCTATCGGCTGGAGGCCATTCCGATACCTCGCATCAGGGAATAGGAATCATCGAATCCGTGCAACAGCCGATGGCGTTCACGCAAAACACCAGAGACGAAGTACGTTATATAAACGGTGATGGATCAATAGTAGGGGCACTGGCTGCACAGTCAGGAATGAAGCAGACAAACTATGTTCAACAGACGATGGCGGTGCGACGCCTAACCCCGGTCGAGTGCGAACGCCTCCAAGGTTTCCCGGACAACTACACCGCCATAGCGGAAAACACAGCCGACTCCAGTAGATACAAGGCCTTGGGCAACTCCATGTCCGTCAACGTGATGCATTGGATAGGGTTGCAAATCTCCCTGTATTTTTCCAAGCGTGGCCTTGACAACGCCGAACAGGCGTAGTAGTATCTCTCCACGGGGCGATTCGCAGAACTTAGTTGCTGATCGCCCCGGTAACCTGAAAGGATTCTAGAATGGAACCAAGAGACTCGTACGAGTTGCTGGCAGAGGCCAGCCGACTGTCTACCACCGAAGCCAAGTTCGGCTTCCGCGCGCTGCATCGCACCGAGAAGCAGAACCTGTTCCGTAATTTTCTGGCCATCGTTGAAGACCTCGCCGAGGATCACGATGCCAACTTCTTCGATCCCCGCAATCAGGCATCCGCAGAGATCGCCAAGGCTATTCGGGACAACGGGCTGGTAAAGCCGTTGCCCTACATTTGAGAAAGGCAAGAACCATGATTATCAACGACATCATTGCGTACGAGCAGGGCGAACTGAACGAAGAGGAGGTCGTCGCCCTGTTCCAGTCCCTCGTGGACTCGGGGTTGGCGTGGACGTTGCAGGGGCACTATGGGCGGACTGCCCAAGCCCTCATCGAAGCCGGTCTTGTGACCGTGCCCGGGCAACACACGGCAGACGACGAAGCCTGAATGGCAGGGCAGGAGGCTTCGGCCTCCTGCCCTTTGCAGGCAAAGAGAGGATCACAATATGACTATAGAATCAGTGGGCGGGTTCGATGGGCAGTATCTTCAATATGTGGCAACGGCTGAAGCCGGTAATAGCCACAAGGTGCTGATGCTGGTGACGTTCTACCCTAAGGAATTGAGGGCCGTCGCCGAATACTGCATCGTCACCCCAAATAGCCGTGAGCATGGATGGTCTGACGAGCGAGCGTTGCCATGGGATACCGCACTCGCAGTCGTAAACCTAGATCAATACGACATAGACGAAGCCGTGCGCAAGTACGACGACTATCGCAGCCAGCCTGACTACGATTAATTTTTGACTGTACTTGACAACGCAGAACAGGGCAGGTATCCTGTGTGTGTCGGCCAGAACGGCCACACGAAAGGTTGATTGAAATGTACTACGGATCTCTTCAGAATCAGGTGTTCGCCAACTGCAAGAACACGACCACTCCCGAGGTTGGACTCGGTGCCACCGCCATTTGGTACAGCGACCGCAGCGTGTACACCATCGTTGAGGTCAGCAAGTCTGGCAGGTCCATTGTCGTTCAAGAGGACGATGTGGTAGCCGACCAGACGAAGCCTCTCGGGATTGGCCATCAGGATTGGATCATCACCCCCAACCCCAACGCACCCCGCATCATTGTCACCCTGCGTTCCAATGGCAAGTGGGTGATCAAAGGTCAGGGCCAGAAAAACGGCCAACGTTTCCTGATTGGGGCTAGGGATTACTACTACGACTGGACATTCTGAGCCGGTTGGAGCATCATAGACGCAACGAAGGCCATGGAGAAATCCATGGCCTTTTGTGTGTTACGGGCCTACTTGCCCTGTACCGCCACCTGTATTGTTGCCGTTACTCATTGAACTGTCGCCCTTTGTTTTGCCTAGCGAACTCACTCCATCGCCAAGGTCTTGATATGCCTCAAGCGGGATGTAGCGAGCCTCAATGCGACTCGTTGGGATAAGCCCTCGGGCAGTCCGAGTGATGGTTGTGGAAATCTTGGTGACAAACAGCGGAATGGTATTGTCTGCCTCCTCCGAGACACCAAGCACCGCAGGGAATCCAGACAATCCAGATCGCTGATATTCAACTCCGATGAAATCCATAGGATAGATATCAGGCTGTCCCCAACAGGAGAACGTGACAATCACCGCTGGTTGACGCATGGTGTCAAACAGACGCTTTGCCGTTTTCTTGGCGAACTCCGCTGTGGCGAAGCGTGAATCAGTCATTGCGAAGTTTTTCTTCCAGCCGATGTAGTTTGCCGGTTGCTGGCTTGGGTTCGCATTTATGGAGAGTTCGTCGCGCTCGGCTGCGAAGATAGGGTCAAGGAACGTCAAGGGGTTATATGCGTCAATACCGACCAGAATAACCTCGTTGCGGACGTCCGCAGTTGAGATTGTGACATTCACATCCCACATTTGCGTAAGGCCCTGATTTGAGTCGTACGGATAATACTCTCGAAAAATACGCTTCGGGTTGCCGGTTGCGTCGCGCATGAATGGCTCGTAACGCCAAATCCCAAGGTCGTCCACATACAGAATGAACTGCGTGACCTGCTGAATCATGCCCATCAACTGGCCCACGGTCATGCTGCGAGCAATCGGCGTCCATGGGTTGGAGCCGACACCTACAGGCAAGAAATAGCCGCCCGTATCAAAGTCGGGGTCGGTCGCCTCAAGTCCATAGGGATCATCCGGCACCTCGGTCATGAAGCCAATTCGGCTGTCCGGTATTCCGGCCATGGATAGCAGCGTGTACACAGCCCGGTAGTGGTTCCAGCCATCCATGTTGGGCGGAGCGTGGAAAACAGTGTCGTCAAGGCGAGCCATCATGGACTTGCCCTGCAACGTCAGGCTGTATCGCCCGGTAGTGCCAGAGAAGGCGTAGGTATCGCAGAATCCGTATAGGCGTCCCCACCCGGGGCCGTAGACCGGCTCTTCCTCAGTAGACCACCATGCTGGGCCTTCCTGCCCATTGATGCCCTCGCTATGCTTGTAGCCCCACCGCCAACAGAGGGCGATATTCCCAGCCCCTCGCACACCGGTATCCTGCGCAAATTGCTGGATGCCGGAGTAGTTGTTGAAAGTAGCACCAAGGTTTTGATGCACACGCATGCCACCGAAGTCGAACGATGACTCTTCTGTCACCGAAACCAAATATTCAGCACACCCATTTTGCCCCTCGCCTACGGCGAAGATGTTGTAGGTCTCCTCGTCAGGAGGGTCTAGTTCGGTGATCCCAGCGTAACGAATGGAGATGCGCTCAATACCGGGCGTGTATCGCACTGTATTGATGCCAGCGTAAGCAAACGGCGTTTCAGTTGAAACGCAGGACAGGCTGTATTGGCTTATCTGTGAACCGGCAAGGTGCTCGTCTGTCAGCGTGACCTGAGCAGTAGGTATATGCTTGCAGGTATGCGTCTCGCCAGAATCAAGGTTCTTGGCGATATCGGCATGCATATGCAGGTCAAACGTCGGCGGCGTGGTGACGCTTGGCGTGAAGCCCAACTGTTGCTGGATGGATGTATAGGAAAAGTTGTTCGCAAAACGCATCGGATGCAGTGAGAACGAGTATTGGCTAAAGCCCTTTACCGACAATGTCACCTTGCCAATGCGAGGCTCTAGGATTCCAATTTCGATCCCGGCTTCAAGGTTGGTATTGCTCTTGATAACGTCAAACTCGTCCGATAGCGTCTCTGCAGGGATGTCAGGACACGTTCCTGCTGGCCACCGATCCGTAACGATGAACTTGGTCGCGTTGCCGCCGACACCCATGATTGGGTGCTGCCCGGATGGCCAACGATAGATATCAATGTCGGAATACCCGCCAAGAGACGCAGGAAGGCGATCCGCAACACCCTTTGGCACGTAGGCGTATGCGATTTGTGGCTCTTGATCTTTGTTGACTGGAATTCCACTTACGGTCGCATGCCAAATGCGCTCAAGGTGTACGACAATCGGCACTCCAGTGCCCGGCACAGTTACCTGCATTCTCCCACCGACAATCATGACCTGAACGAACTGTTGCAACGTCAGATCAGCATTGCCCATGGAGCCGATCATGCCAATCGGGTGCGTGCCAAAACTCATAGCAGATCGCAGCGAGCGACCATCAAGGGTAAGTTCAGGCGGCTTGTTCTGGTATAGGGTGAGTTCAAATACGCCGGGTTCCGTGCCGGACTTGTCTGCGCCCTTTGTGTAGACTTCCCAAGAGATTGAGATATTGGTAGGGTTAACCGTGTTTACATATCCAAGTTTTTGCTTCTGGATGAACAACGTAAAGCCCTGTTCATCAAACGACACGACGGAACCACCGTCGGTATTGCGATACTGGCTAGCCTCATAGATTTGCCAGAGATTAGTGGCGTCGCTTAGGTTGGCCGCTTCCGGCAGCACCGTCTCGAAATATTCAAACCCGAAATAACGATCCGCATATGCAGTTTGCTTAGGCGTCACGGAGCCTGTGTTTGTACAGGTCCACGAGACAATGGGGATTGCCATCCCCGGAATGTATTGCGTGTTGTCAACTGGCAAGGTGACGTTGGAAGATTCTATCTTTTGATGGAATGGAACAAATACCGGTGCAGCGTGAGACACTCCCAAAACTCGGTCGGCCTTCATATTAGTCGGGTCGGTGAGGGTGTCCATGATCGTGCCACCCATGTGATCCACCCAGACAAATGACGGTTGAAGTTGATTCCCATGAATGGCGTGAATGTCCCCAAATGCAATAGCCCCCGTCACGGAGACCTTGCCAGATGTCTGGAGCGGCATAAGCGGAGGGTCTGGCATTACAAAGATTCCTTGCGCCTGCGGATCACGACGGGCAATGCTTTGATAGCACGATGAATATCTCGCGGGTTCATGGTTGAAAATGGCGCAAGGCCATGCATGATAAGCGTTCTACGGGCCTCGGGCGTCAACTCAATTGTATTCAACTGAACTGATTTGCCATATAGCGGAACAGGAAAATTCCATGTGCCGGTCTTTACTCCCTGATCACGCAACGTCTGGGCAATTTTTGCCGCCTCACGCGGCAGGGTGACTGAGTTCCTGCGAACAACATTGTCATCCGCCTGTCGAAGTGGCACTTGAAGTCCATTTTGCCAAAAACGATCTTGATCGTGATCGGCCAACGGCAATGCAATACGGTCGGCTCCCTGATGAGCAGCATTGTGCAAAGCCATACGCAGGGCAAGGTTTTCCCACTCTCCATTGTCACTATGCCCGAATGGCAAATCCAAGTAAGTGGGGAAGTGTGCGTCAAACAAATCATGCGTAGGCCAATCCGCATGCTCAAATGTCCTGACGTTGTCTCGCAGTTCCGCTTTCTTTTCCTTGTGCTTGCGCATGTCCTTTTTATCGGCCATGTCCCAAGGGTCGAAGTCTTCCTCCTGCACATTGTGCTTCTTTTGATGCCAATCGGATTGAACTTGATCCAACACGACGGAGATGCCGCCATGCGGATCTACCACATTGAATCCTTTGTAGTGGACAATGTGAGGGTCACCATGCCCCTTAACGGCTTGGTGATGAATTCCAAAATACGACAACCTTGGGTCATCCATCGTCATGCTGACTGCACCCGTATGTTCGGTCTTATTGCCTCCAACGCCATGACGTGACGGCATATATCCCTTTTGCCACATCCTCTCCATCGGCGTTCGCATTCCATATTGTTGCGTCAACAGGTTGCCGTAGATTCCTGAATTTAGTCCATCTTGATTCTGCATTGACAATTTAGGCAACTTTTGCGACATATATTGATGCCATTGAGACGGTGTCATGGCAGGCAGATTGTCATGCATATTTGGATGAAGACCGGCAAATGCCGCTTCTTGTTTGGAGACGCCACGCCCAATCATCTGGCGATACATGTCGGGCGCGGAAATAGGACCGACGTTTTTACGCCTCAAGCCCTCTGCGACACGCAATGAATGAAATCGCATACCTCCCAACTTGGAACGCACGGCTCCCGGATGGGCTGAGGCTGTTTGCGACCAGTTGGAATCAGATGAATCAAATCGTTCAAACCGTGGAAGTTGTCCCGGCGTAGCCTCGTTATCCATTCCAAAAGTTTCCTCTCATTGAAACACGAATGGGCAATGCCTTCATTGCGCGTACCATGTCGCGAGGATTGTCTGAACCCCAAGGAGTCAGGCCATTGCGAATCAAGTGCTCTCGCGCGGCTGGTGTAAGTTCCAGCGTTGACAGGGTTCGTTCAGGACCGCCACCAACTCCAATAGGCATCTTCCATTGTCCGCGCACTACACCGAGATCCTTCAGTGAGCGAGCGATCTTGTCTGCTTCCCGGGGTAGAGTTACGCCGTTGCGCTTCAAGACGTGCGTCCAACCATCGCCATACAGTTTTTGCTCTCGACCGTTTTGCCACCACGTTTTATCCGCCACGTCCGCATACGGTAGGGCAATACGATCAAACCCCTTGTGAGCGGCGACATGGAGAGCCATACGCAATGCTAGGTTCTCCCATTCGCCATTGTCCCGTTGACCGAATGGCAAATCTAGGAAAGAAGGTCGGCCTATTTTTTTATATGGATCATGCGCAGGCCAGTTTTCATCCTCAATGTTTACGATGCGTTTGCCACTTGGTGTAAATGAACTGCTTGACCCGCCGTTTTTCTTCTGATGCCAATCGCTTTGAACCTGCTCTACCGCCAACGTCTTGTCACCATTCGGCCCGGTGACGTCAAACCCTTTGTAATGCAATATATGAGGCGATCCGTGACCCTCTACCTCTTCATGTTGAGCATCATCGTGAATAGTACGCATCGGCCCACGGGTAAAATCAATTTTCAGACCTACTGCACCATCTGCCTTGTTCCTGTCTAAACCATGAGATTCAACGTGGAAACCGCGACGCTGCAATTTTTCGTGATCCAATGGACCCAAATTCCCTACGACGCCAAGATTCAGGCCATCTTGATCTTTCATCAATAGGGAAGGCAGATTGATTTGTAGATACTGTTGCCAACCCCTTGGGGTCATTAATGGTGCATATTTCCATCGGTTGGGATGCAAACCGCCCCATGCAAGTTCCTCTGGAGAAATCCCACGGGCAACAGCCTGTCGGTGAAACTCCTCTCCAGACATGGATCGAACGCCTTTGCGTTGCAACGCCTGTGCAAATCGCATTGAGTTGAACCTAATGTGCCCGTTGTCGGACGACATGACATGCATCTTTGGATCAGCGGATACAAATTGATCGGGATTCACCACTGCGCCATGATGCTGGTCGCTTGCTTGTTGCCAGTTCGCATCACGCAAATCGTAATGCTCAAATTTTGGCAGTTGCCCGGGGTTGTCCTGCTCGTTCATGCCCATGTACCTGTCCCGTCAAGCGATAGAGAATGACATCTGACCACTCGCGGCTGATTGCTGCTATTGAGATACGCAAATTCTATGACGTTATCTGCCCTTGTATAGAGATGTCCATGTGGTTTTGCGGCGTTCTGGGCAAGTATTGGGGATTCTGCACTGAACGTATAGGCTCCAGTGGCCTTATTCATTTTGCCAACGCGAACGTACCAGCGATTGTCATGGTACGCAGCCACGATGAGTCGCCCGTTTTGATGACAAGCAGCGATGGCTTCAGCCGAGCCGGGTATCTCGGTCAATCTCCAACTCCGCACAAATTGGTTTGACTTTCCATAAACAGGTTTAGTCCCTCGCAAATATACAACCTCGTGGAACTCTTCGGGGCGCAACCACGCAGATGGCATTCTGGCGTCCGTAGCGTCGTCAATGACCGTCTCCGTCTTGGCTGATGCGGGATCGGTCGGCTGTCCAAGGTAATCCCAGACTACCAACCCCGTGTTTGCAACGTAATGGTATAGGCACGCCCGATCTTGCCCATGCCGATACAGCGCAATGTAGGTACTCTCGCCAACCTGAACAACACCGCAACGGAAATAGAAACGTTTACGCCGTACCGTATCGTAATCCGCAGAGCCGCCTTGCTCAAACGAAACGGTAGAGGTGTCCGGCCCGGTAATTGCGTGCGGAAGAAGCGTCTGCGCATAACCAAATGCATCGCTCAGACCGGTGCCTCGCAGTTCCAACGTTCCGTTGATTGTCTGATTTAGATTTAGACGGGCGTCAACCTCCGCAAGCCCATTCTGGTCAAGAACCATTCCTACGGCCTGTGCTCGTCGGACTTGCCCGAGCCGTAGAACAAGTGCCTCTGGTTTGGTGATGTCATTCTTATGCTGGAAGACATCGCCGACTTTGCCGGGGCAGGATTCAAGACGATCATAGCCACCTTGCCACGGAATGCCTTGATCAATATCAGGGTTCGGGTCGTAGGCAATACGGTCAAGCCCTGTGACCCATTGGCCTTGCGCCGCATAGATGCTTGGCGGGTCCCAATACAAACCTCCACCCAGCAACCCCACCATTTTCCTATTGCGGTTGTAGTAACACAATGGGCCAGAAGATCCCGGCATGGGCGCGGCGATTGTCGCAGCCCAACCGGGCAGCAACGAGTTGGAGTTGATGCGATCCGCAAGCCACGTAATGGAGTTCTGCAACAACGTATTGGTTACAACGCCACTAACACCACCAGTAGTTTGTTGCCATTCACAATCCGACCATTCTGCGGCAATCAGTCTGCCGTCTAGGTCGCAGGTGAAACAATGACGCACATAGTGCTTCGTCGTGGTCGCAAACGGATCTTCCTCACCCGGTGGCGGTGGTGGCTCATCTGGATCGTGGAAGATGGTGTCAGGTCGTTGCTTGAACCAGTAACTGCCCTTGTCTCGGTCAGGATCGGGAACGTCGGGGATTGGTCGGCTCGGCAGGTTAGATACACGCACGGTCTCACCTATGCGGCGACATTTGATGTGATTGATGGTGTACGAGCGATTTGCGTCCGAGACAATCTTGATGTTCGACGCATACAACAATCCTGTTAGATACCCCTCCCCTATGCGGCGGTAGGAATCCTCTGAGCCACCCTGCGATGTCCAGTCCTCGTCATATGGATATGTGGTTTCCTGTGCGTCTACTGCTTGGGCACTGTTGCTTGGAGAACACATGTCAATCACAAAAGTGGCTGTGGCCCCGCCTCCCGGTGATTCCAAGGCATTGCCTAGCCGATCCTTTGTGTATTCCTTGGTTGGCGGAACTTCCCCCTCGGTTTCCGCTGTTCGTTCCACAATGACTTTAATCGGTGTCCCGGGACTATTGCTTCCAGTCTCCGTGATGGCGACCTCAAGGTATCTGTAACCCATCAATGGCTGATACTGCAAGGTTGTGCCTGCAAACGACCTCTGAACGCCATACGGGCCACCGGTGACTGCCGTATCCGTTCCCGTAAAGTTGGTTGTCGCCTGTGGTATCGAGAGGGACAGCCCAGCCATCTTGCGGTCTTTGACAAGATAGTACTTGTCCATCTTGCTGATGGCGGGATCGTACATATAGATTGCACCGAATTGGTTCGGGATGCTATGAGAGGCTTCGGCTACGACCGCCAATGGGTCACCTGTGAGCACCTGTACAATGCTGTTTTCGTATCTAAGGGTGCGAGACTCTCCAAAGGTAGTTTGAAACGGTGGAGTGTCTACCAGTTCGTTTGCCCTGAAATACTTGTCGCTTGAAGCATCAGGGAATGGAGACTCCATGGCGTTGCGTTTTGCTTGCAGGTCATAGTCAAGGCGCACCGCTTTCCACATATATGCGTTGGCTTGCGCAAGGTCGGCCCAAAATCCGCTTGGGTCCGGCGTTAGCGCACGAAGGACAATAGTTGCGCTGGTTCCGCTCCCGTTTGATGCTGTTGCATTGCCACTGGGCGCACTAACCGATTTGTCGGCGGCAATGTCCGCTCCACGCCAAGTTCCACTCGTATATGCCGTGGCGGTGATCTGCGGATGGCTGCAAGAAGTGGCTCCTTGGATTGTCGCATTGAGAGTAATTCCATCAGGCAACGGAAGTTCAGGACGTGTCGTAATCGTGCCCGACATGATCGCCTTTGTCTCTCCAAGTTCAACCTCGTATAGGTAAGTGCCACCTCGCTTTAGACGATAAAAAATGCGTACCGAAGAGTTGTGTGGTGGATCAGCATCAAAGTTTGCGCCAGTGCCTGACGAGCCTCCCTCGTTGTGCGCAATACAAAGTTCGGCGTCAAACTCAGCCTTCCATTTTCCATTGCGTGTGACATCGGCTTGCAATGGGTTCGTACCACTGTTAGACGCTACAAATGTCTCCTTTTCCTCAACAGTGCGACTTTCCCATATTGTTGAAAACGTAGCCCTGAAACCATATTCGTATATTGCAGGATCAGGATTGGTGCCACCGGGAGGCACGGGAGGCCCGATCATAAAGTCGTACCAGTTTAGCGACCCGAATGGAACACTGAGAGAACCACTGCATCTAACTCTTCGCACCGGGAAGGAGCACTCTTCAGGCGGCAACAATCCAGCCCACTGCGTATCCATTGTGCGCCCGCCAAATGTGCCCCCACCCACCATTCGCTCTTCACGCAGGACGGTAACGCCACCCTCGCAAGTCTCGCCCGTTAGCAGGTTCGCATTGCTCTCTTGAATTTGAACAAGAGAGCCAAACCGGTATCCCTCCAACACTGCATTGACCGAGGCTATAGCCGATCCGGTGACGCTGGCACTGGCTCCGTTGGCGAGGTTTGCCTCGGCGGACGTGGCTACCAGCCCATACGCTGCTGCGGTGCCTGTTTTACTAATTGTTGGTGTTACTAACGCCGTGCTGTTCGCAAATGTGTTTACGACGGACCGATGCACCACCATCCCGGAGACGTTCGCATTGGCTCGCCCCTGACGCGAGACAAGCCCCGTGCGTATGCGCACCGCAGTGGCTGTCGCCGTGGCCGTTGCGTTTCCACTGCTGGTTGGTTGCACAATAACCTGCGCGGCAGTGATAGCAGTAGCACCTGCGCTGATGTCTGCGGAGGTGACGGCTCCCCGTACACCAAGAGAGTCAGCAAAGGCGGCACTGCTGATGGATGCGTCTGCGTTGGCGGTGTTCTGCGTAGACGCGCTTGCCGTCGCCATGCATTGGGCATCGGCCTCAGCGTTCTGCAATCGAGTGCCCGTGGTGTCAAAGATTGCGGCACTTGTTGCGTTTGCTGTTGCGTTTTGAAGCCGGAGGGCATCCGCGCTTGCCGATGCCGATGACTGCACACTGGCATCTGCGGTGGGCACTTTGACAGCGTTAGATACTGCAAGGGCTTGACCATTTGCGTCGCCTTGCGCATTCTGAAGTCGAACACCCGTGGCTTCCCTAAATGCCGATGCACCGCTGTCTGCCGTTGCGTTTTGCAGCCTTGTGCCAGACACACTAGCAGATGCGCCCGGCGTTGCTACAGCCGCACCAGTAGCGACGCGCACAACGAGTGCTTGTGCTGTAGAAATACTTCCTGACGAGGCCGCCGCGATGTTCGTCAGGCTTGCAGACGCGCTGGGTGTGGCGATTGAAGAAGGAGTCGCAGAGCCTGTCTTGACTGGAACCCCAGTGGCCTGCGTTGTTGCCGTTGATGTGCTGAATGCCGTGCCGTCAACCGTCGTGCTACCGGAGTAGGTAACATCTATGTTGACATAATCAACATTTACGGAGTAGTTTGGCTGATCTGCGGCCTCGCACCAGATTTCAACGCCGAAATCGGAATCGTTGATATCAGTGGACGTAAGACCTGCCGCCCATGTATCGGATGTTCCGCCAAGAGTAAAAGTTTGTTCTTCGTTTGACGGGATGCTGAAGGTTTTCGCATCGCCTACCGTGTTGCCATTTGCATTGCGTAGTTGGGCTTTAAAAACTTCGTCAGGGTTGGATAGCCCAACGTAACCACCACGGATGGTGACCGTTATGCCCTGAACAGTTACCGATCCTATGTTGAAACCAAACTGGGTTGCAACTAGGCGTCCTGATATTCCATTGCCCGACGAAAGCGTTGCATTGCTTGTATCGTCTGCAACTATGTTGCCGGGATTGGACCACGTCGCTCCACCCGGAGACGGGGGCGACGTAGCCGATCCCGAGGCTGGGAAAGTCGCCCCCGTGCTAGGCATAATCTACCTACTGAAGCGTAATTGTCAGGTTGTTCGCAAGGAACTGAAAGATATCCCCGCTTGAGACTGACTTGGACGCCTGCAACACGCCTTTGTACAGACAATTAGGCGTTCCGCTGTTTGCATCCCAGATTGCAAAATGACTAACTGTCGCCGTCCATGTGACAGTTCCGCTGGAAGGAAATTGAATAGTGTTTGCGTTCCGAGCACGCCAGTCTCCATTTCCATCCTGATCCACAGTCCATCCACCAGTTAGCGAGACGTCACGTCTCGCATAATTGCCACCACTTACCTCGTTGCTTGCACCGGTCTCGCCCGGGTCGGCCGTATGCAATGAAATCCACACGCTGGTCGGCTGGGTAGGCATTGAGTTGCTAGCCGAAAAAGACCACTTGACAACCTTCTCTTCCATGTAATTGGAAAATGCGCTCATCAGTTCACCTCACCTTTCAAGTATACGCCACAACAAACTCGGCCTGATCTTACACCCTGTCAACGCGCAACCCATCACGCTTGCCCACGCGAATCATTGCATCGGGATACGGATCGCGCACATCGTCCGCTGTGGGATCGTAAAACCATACCGTTACACGGGCGTTTTCATCCACACAAGGATACCGGCGATCACGTCCACGTAAAGCATCGGCGTACTTGCGCTTCACGGCAGCGAGCGACTGAAACTCTTCCGCTTCATCGGCATAAGGGTGGCTGTACGAGCCACCACCGTAGAAAACCGCATAACATCTCATCGCACCAACTCCTCAAATTGCCTTAGTGCTGCCTCCACGCAATAGGCGGCGAAAAAGATTGCATGACCGGCAGAAGCCGGAGTTGCGTTTGTCTCTTGTTGCGCATACAGGACATTGGGAACCCAATCGTCTTCCCAACGATGACGTAGATCGCCGTATGCATCAGTGTCCTTGGCAAGGCAGTCGAACGCCTGCTTGGTCAGTGTCCGAAATGTTTCCGAAATCTCTTCAATATTAGCCATCGCTTGCAACCTCTGTGCCCGGGAAAAGCCTCTCGTACAGATCTTCCGGTAGTACTACTCCTTCGTCGGTGTCCACCCATAGATCGGCCTGACGAAGCCGTGCATTGATCATTTCAATTAGCATGGTGCGCAAACCGTAGGCGGCGTGTGTCGTGACCTCCACGTCAACTAGTACAAGATCGTCCCACCATTGCGGAGTCACGTCTACTAGTATGCCAATCTCGTTGTTTGACAGTTTGGCTACGACGTGGGCGACTGGACTGTCGTCTAGCCTATCCTCGGCTGGTCGTCGTTTGTACGACTGCACAATGGATTGGCACAATGCCAAACCGTATTTGTGTTGCACGTCTAGTGGGATTTTGAGGGTCATACCGCAACCTCCTTGATGTTTGCGCGGATGATGGCACCATTTGCGCCTAGTGTGTAACGTGCCTCCTGATTGAGGTAGTCATCCACGGAGTTCTCCCGCAAGAAGAAAGCGGGGAAGTAGTTGTAGATCAACTTTACGATCTGCTCCAAGGCCGACAGGTTTTCCCGGTCGGCCCGCCCGATTGCATTTTTGAGGTCGTTGTCCAGCACCGCCGTCAGAAACCCGCCGACCGGTTGCCCATCGCTCAGGAACTGCTCCAGAGCATGCAATGTGTGTGACGGAATCAAACCATACTGGTCACTATTCAGTTCAAAATTACCGAAGGTCATTGTTTTTTTCCTCTTCGCTTTCTGTTGTTTCAAGTCGCACTTGAACGATCTTGATGTTGGCGATTTCGTTTTGAAGCACCACGAACCTGACATGGTGAACTGCAAGTTCCGACTGCATTTCAATCATTTGTCCGTAGCGCACAATCGTGTTTAGCGCATCGGCCTCGGCTTCGATGAAGGTTGATCGTGGCTGCGCATTGACTACGGGTTGGTAGCCCTCCTCACGGCAATGGCAGGCAATGTAATGGTTGTAGCCCTGATCGGTGTCATAGTCGCCCATGGTCGTCGCCACGTGGAAGTCCGTGGCGACGCCATCAATGACGATGGTTCCAACTGAAGATTTAGGCGGGATGATTGTCTTCATGGTTTTTCCTACAGCCCTTCGGGATAACCTTCGCGTGGATCAGCCCATACGGGTTCGTATTCGGAATGACATTGCCTAGGATCTGCTCGTACCAGTTCATGGTCGGCTTCACTGTCCTCGCTTAACTGCCAGTAGCCGAAGCACGCGCCGTCGCCCTCATGCGATCCAAAATACCAGCCCTCGGGCGCAAATCCGTTGAGGTAGTCGTAGAGCAGGTCAATCCATTGCGACGCCTCGTCCTGATGCTCTTGGTTGTTTTCAAAATATGCATCGGACGGATCGGTGCTGTCAATGAACTTTTTGATGTTTTCCAACTGGATGCGATTGACGACGATTTCAACGAAGCCTTCGGTCTCGGGAGTCGTCAGCAAGTTGACAACAGCAGTCAACGCAATTGTAAAACGTTGCAACAGATCTCGGGTGCGCAACGTACCGTTCGAGACCTCGCCGATTCGCTCGGCTTGCTCGGGTGTCAGATGTAGGCTATGCATTGGGTTCTCCTTGCCCCGTAGTGCGGGGACGGCTGAATGATACAACCGCCTGCCCATGTTGTCAAGGCCCAATCTTTTTTTTCTTTGGGCTTGACAACGCCGGGAACTGGTAGTAACATGGTCGTGTCAGGGCAGAACGCCCTTGCAAAGGAGAATTACGATGGATAACAAGCACTCGCTTGGCTCGTCTGTGGAGCCGTTGTTCAAGGTTGTGCGCAATCTGAAGGGCGTTGCGCAACACGCTGTCAAGAGTCCTGAGTCGGCCAATTTCCACCTTCAAATGGCCAACTTTGCGGCAGATAGCATTCTCAGTGAATCCGTGTTTCAGTTTGTAAAAGCGTACCTGAAGGCTTGCGACGACGAGGTTGTGGCACACAACACCGCCGCTACTGACGCCAAGAAGAAGGCTGCCTTGCGCCGTTTGGCCAAAGAGGCAGAGATTGGGTTCAATGCCGCCCTTGCGTACCATGAAGCGTTGCGGTTGTCCCACCAAGTTCACAACCCTACGAACTACCGATAGTCACTGTAGCCGGGAGGTGGTTCGCCATCTCCCGGCAAATCAAGGAGAACAAATCATGCGAGTTACCAAGACTGAATTGCTTGCCCGAGCGCAACGAGCCGGGCTGTATGTCACCGAGTGGAGGCCCGGTGACGGCGTCATTCGTTACCGCTTCCACCTCGGCCCGTCTGATTACCACAGCGGCAACCATGTAGGCAAGGCGTTGGGAATCAGGGAAGCATCCCTATGGCTGGATGGCTGGATTGCCGGTGCCGAATACACTGGGACAAATTTGCCGTAACCATTGACAACCCCGTACAGCCCCGGTATCATCTTGGTGTCGGGGCAGAATACCCCGCAAGGAGAAAGACATTGGCTAAACAGATTTTGATCGGCGATCTCAAGGTGGAGTTTGAGACCTACAGTGGCGACGCAAAAAACAAAGTGCGCCAAGAGGTGCCCACCATCGCATTTTGCTGGGACACCAAAAGCATCATCGTAGGGTACAGCCCTGCTGGCACTTCGACGTTCCGTGAGTTCCATGGCCATGTCTTGCTGGTTGACAGGCCGAACCTGCGAGCGCATGCGTCTGCTGTTGATTTCCTGCGCAACCATGCAGACGAAATCACACGGATCAGCGCAGCGTACGAAACCGTGTGGGACGGCAACAACAATGTGGCACGATTCGGCAACGAGTCTGAAACGCGCATATTTTTGCAGAATCAGGCAGAGCAATGGACGTTCGATGTGAACGAATGGAGGCGATATCAATGCGGAAAGTAATGGACCACGCTATGTACCAACGCTTTCTGCGACGGTTGTCGTCGGATCGGATCAAGTGGATTGCCCGAGACGCCGCTGAGGCGGCCAAGGCGAATCCAGAGGGGATCAACACAGACTACTACCTTGACGAGGTCGCTTATTGTTTTAGCGAATTGGCACGCCGCGAAGGATTACCATCCGGCAAGAGGAAATTATGAAAACACAGGATTGCGCACTAGGCTATGCCGAGTTGTGGGTGCTACAGCAGGCGTCCGACAACGCAAGACTCGCCCGTGCAATGGATGACCGGTCTCCGCACGGCAGACATGAAGCACCGGGATACGAAGAAAGGATGGAACGTTGGAAGAGATACCAGAAACTCGGTTTCAGATACCGATTGGGCTGAAATGGCTGGGCATGGTTATTACCATGTCGAATCTTGCTGACAGCGAGGTGCATGAGTTCGCTGAGTCGTTTATCGAGAGCACGAACAAGGACGGCAAGGGATCGGCACGGCAGATGCTCGCTTCGCATACCGTGGACGAAATTCGATCTAGCGTGATCGGCAGTTGCATACGCCATGCGTTTGACGACCTGCGTGAAGATCAAGAGGCGTTTTTGGTCGAATTGCAGATTGTCGGCATTGCGCCGATCAAGACGCTGCAATGCAAGACCATCCCGACCAATATCAAGCGTAACAAGGGGTAGTGTTTGCGATTTGACAGTTTTGTCAACGCATGGTACAAAGACCTCGTGGCCCCGGCTACGGGGTCTTCGCACAGGAGAACAGAGAATGCAGATACCAGATAGCGTCAAGGTTGGAGTTATGAAACTCAAGGGCAAGGATTATCTGCCCGTAGCGTTCAGGTTGGTGTGGTTCCGAAATGCACACCCCGGGGGACGGATTGAATCTGATTTTCTTCAGATTGACATAGAGGGCGGATTTGCCGTCTGCCGCGCATCGGTCTACGACGCCGACGGCAACCTTTTAGCCACTGGCACCAAGCAGGAATCGCGCAAGGACTTCCCCGACTTTTTGGAGAAATGCGAGACCGGTGCCATTGGACGAGCACTAGGGATTGCGGGATACGGGACACAGTTCATGGCAGACGAACTGGACGAGCGAGACCGATTGGCAGATGCGCCGGTGCAACGGACACGGGCTGCCGAGCCGGACAAGAAGGAAGATGTTCAACGGTTGGCTCAGGCAGTTCGCACGCTGATTGTGGAGCAGGGCCTTGCAAAAGCGGATGATCATGCGGAGCAGAACAAGGTGGTCAAGATGATGCTGAAAGACCGCCCGGTGAATGCACAGACACTTCAGGATCTGATTGTAAAACTGACGAAGGAAGGGAAATAAGATGGGAATCGTACGGATTGGAGAGGATTTGTGGGACGAGGAGACCGGCGAGTACGCTGGGCCAGTAGACGGCGCATTGGACGCCACCGGCGTTCAGACCGAAGATGATTTGCTTGTTTTCATGCGTCGCCTGTTGCGGTATGAGTCGGATGTGGCGGCGGCAAAAGCCGAGTTGCAAACGATTATCGCAAATGCGGAGAAGATCATTGTTGAACGCGAGCGGAAACGTGATTGGTGGCTTGAGCGTTACGAGCAACAGGCCAAGCACGTCGCCGATAGCCTGTTGCCCCGAAAGGCCGATGGCTCATACGCATCCAAGACGCACAAAACCCCGTTCGGCACGATCTCGTTTGTCACGCGAGGGCAGAGCGTTGCCATCAACGACGCCGAGGGAGATGCGATTGCTTGGGCAGAGCAAAACGTGCCCGAGGCTGTAAAGGTTACCAAGAAGGTTCTGATCAGCCAATTGCCGACAAAGGAATGGATTGCCGAGGGGCGTTGCCCAAGCGGCTTCGTGATCGAAGACGGCTATACCATAGCCAAAATCAAAACTCTGGATAAGGATGTATAACTTAGCCATGGCAGTTATCGCCGTACCAATCGTTGCGCTGGCCATCCTGATCGCATGTGTGATCAGGGTGGCTGGCTGGTGGGAACAACGGGATCATCCCGATATGGAGGATTGGCATGATTGAACGACGTTTCAACGTCCATCTGAATGACGTGAAGTCGGTGGAGGAACTTTGCGAGTCCTATAAAGCGCTGCAGAGTCAATCGCTCTCGGTCTGCGCTTTTTTGTCCGATGAGTTTCGTGCCTCGGAGGACTGCTGGAAGGCTCTGACGGCAGACACTACGCCGTGGAGGATGCCTGACGGCGACTGGACGAACGCACACGTGGTGTACCTTGATCCCCGCCCTGAGCCTGTTGCGGTTGCCAGTCCAGCAGCCAAGAAACGCTGATAACAATATCGGCCACCGTTGGCGGCCTACATACTACGGCGTGTTTCCTCCTTTCCGCGCCGTGGTTCTCCCCTCCTAGTGTTTTATCCTTTCCGCTGGGAGGGGATTGATTTTTATGGCAGGACAGAATGCAAGACGTTACCAATGTACGTTTGTCCACGCAAGAGCCGTGGACGGTAGCACACAACAGTGTCATGTTCGACGCTGAAATTTCAATGGCGGCACGTCTGCTTTGGCTTGCCTATAAGTCGCATGCATGGTCTGGGAACTGTGTATTTCCGAGTCGCAAGCGGCTGTCGGAGATGGTCGGTTGCTCGCTCCGGACCCTTGACAGGGCCAACGACGAACTGGAATCCCTTGGCCTGATCCAACGTTCAAATCGCTTTTCGGAGGACGGCGCACAAAGGACAAACGAGGTCGTCGTGTGCACTCCAGCAGACTTCGCCCCCAGCGTCAAAAACGACACGGGGGGGAGCAAATTTGACGCCCCCCCAGTGTCAAATTTGGCGCACATAAATAGACGAAATGAAATAGATAGTAATCTACAACGTAAAACTATACTAGAAGGCTTACCTAGGCCCGATAACGATCAGGACGAGCACGAGTACACCCCGGATCGAAAAGCCCTGTACCGTGCATTCTCGACAGCACGCCACATTGTTGGCGAGAGGTTCCCTCTGTCCGTACTGGACAAGTTCCGTGCCGAACTGGACTATCTGATTGAGGCGAGACGGACCCCAGCCGAAGTTGCCGCTGCCACCCGCAATGCCCTTCAGCGGTGGTCTAGTCCAGCGATGGTTACGTTCCGCAGCGTCGTTGGGCATTTTGATGCGCTCCTTGAGGAGCAAGCCAAGCAAGCCGAACCAACCAAGGCACAGAAGATTGCGACGGCTGAAGCGAACGGCCTCAAGCGTGCCCGGATGAACGCATTGCGAGGCGATCAGGCGAGTTTCCTTGTCCTTTCGGACGAAGATCAGCGAAAGATCATCTCGCACGTTGAATGGGACATACGGCTACGATTGTTGGACGGGATTGACTGGGTGGACAACGCACAGGACGGCGTAATCCATGCGCTTTCGTTCAGCCCAGACGCTTGACAACATAGTGGTATTGCGATAGTGTTGTTTGCGCCATAGCGCAGGAGGTTGATATGAAGAACAGAGATATCGTACGCGGTAGGTTGTTGGAGGTTTCCCAGATAACCACAAGCATATGTGTGGCAATTCGTGATTTGGAGGCACTAGGCAAACACTGGGTTGCGGAAGAGCCACATAATCCGCAAGCGCAATCGTTTGCACGCCAAACGCAACAGATGCGACTGACTCGCGCCGATTTAGGCGTGTTGGCGAACAACTGCATTTCCGCTTTGGATGTTGATGAGTTCAAGAAGTCAAAGCGTATATGCGGGAAATGAATGACATCCGTGCATTCTGCACGGAGATCCGCAAACTAATGGAACATGCTCCCGGCCCTGAATGGTGCGATGTGGACGAAGAGGCATGGCGGCTATTGATCGAACTGTGCAAGCGGATCAGCGACCGGGGGATTCGGTTTAGGGACTCGCACGGCACAGGATGGAATGCCGAGGGTTGGCAGGTAATGTTTTTCATCCGAAACAGCCAGTTTCGACCCAAATGGGACGCCCTTGAGAACAAGGTTCGCGAGGTGTACAGGATGCAGGTAATGGCGGGAAACGAAGCAGATGTTCGCCGCCATGTGATCGCCCCGGCCCCACCGGCCAACAGGCAACTTGAGTCGCCTTCGCAGCCTATGCTTGGGCAGGCCGCAGGGTCGGAGGAACTACCAGCATGGCTTGAAGAGTTCCCAAGCAAGGACCATGGCGGACCGTTTGATCAGATTCTGCTTCGGCCACTGTTGAAACTGTCTGATTACGAGGCTCGCAAGGCGTGCAGGATCATCAAAGCCGAAAATGATAAATGGGAACGGGAAAAGAGGGAAGCCGCCAACAAGCCCAAGTACGACCGAAGCGATCAGGATGCATACGAGTCACGTCTGAAAAAGGCCGTACGCCATCTACAGACGAAAGGGGAGTAATGAGCAACCGCAAATCAGGGATGATGAACATACTCATCCAGATGGACAAGGAGATGGTCAACCTCTACGGGTTGCCATCCTACGAGACACCCGGTAGTTCAGGAATGGACATCAGGGCATCGGATTCTTGTGTTTTGGAGCCACACGAAACGAAGGCAATTCCGACAGGAATCAGGCTTGCTGGTTTGCCAAGGCAGACCGAAATTCAGATTAGATCTCGGAGTGGGTTGGCATACAGACATGGCGTACATGTCCTGAACTCGCCGGGAACAATTGATTCCGACTACCGGGGCGAGATCAAGGTAATCATGCACAACACAAGTGACAAGCCGTTCATAATGGTGCGAGGCGACCGAATTGCCCAAATGGTGCTGACGCCTATTCTGATTGCTGAATTGACGCTTGTTGAGGAACTTGATGCCACGGAACGTGGCAATGGCGGGTTTGGGAGCACGGGTACTAAATGACAATGCGGAAATGCATCAAGCGGGCTGTCTACTCGGGAGAGTGGTTTCGACCCAAGTCGCTGCGCGGGGCTGGATGGGCGTACGGCATCAACGAACATGGATATATCGTTGAGATGCCACAGGTCAGCAGACCGGGCATGAGGGGAGGGTGTCTCTGGGAGCCGCATTGCGAGACGATTCTGGAGAAATGGGAGTTGGTAGACCCGGATACAGTCGTCTGGGAGGAGAATCCGTGAGGATGACCGGATCAGAAGCGATAGAAGCCCTTAAGCGAGGCAAAGCCGTTCGACGGTGCATGTGGACGCCGGGAACGCATTTCAAAGCGTTTACTTGGGACGAGGAAGGGGCCGAAGATTTGGACGGAGGCCCTTGCGATTTTGATATCGTAATTCACGGATCGGCGATCTTCATGGACGACGCACATAACTACCCCGGTTGGATTGCGGCCTCGTTCCTGCACGACGACTGGGAAGTAGTGGAGTTGGCGGAATGACTGGGCCGGAAGCATTGCAAGCCCTGCGCAACGGCAAGAAAATCAAGAGGCAACATTGGGGTGAAGGAGTTCATGCCAATGCTGTTTGCTTCCATGGAGAAGGATGCATCCTGTATGGCACGGATGAATGGAATCCAAACTCAATAGATTGGATTGATGACAAAGGTGTAGTCATAACTTCATATGCCAAAGGAATATTCCTCTCTGAATTGTTGATGTACGACGACTGGGAAGTAGTGGAGGTTGACAAATGACTGGACCGGAAGCCCTGCAAGCCCTTCGGGAGGGAAAACGGATACGGCGGGAATACTGGCCCGATGGCCAATACCTGTTGGCAAAGCCCGAAAAATACTACCAGTGCTGGGCGTTCTACATGCATTCCGAAATAGATGGGGTCACAGAGGAACGCACAGTGCTTCATGGCGGACCTTACATCCTCGGTGAACTGATGGAAGACGAATGGCAGGTTGTGGAATGAACGGAAACTGGGGTAATTCAGACGGGCGCACTGCGTCTTTGGTGTGGGCGACGCCTAATGCGGAGGCACTAATCGCCTACATTGCGCGGGTTAGTTCGTCCAATCAGGAAAACCCTGAATACTCTCGCCTGTTCAAATATCTTGTAGAACATAACCATTGGTCGCCTTTTGAACACGCCACAGCATGCATTGAAATCAACACGACACGGGACGTGGCCGCGCAAATACTGCGGCATCGGAGTTTTTGCTTTCAGGAGTTTTCGCAACGATACTCCTCCAAGATAAAGCCTCCTGCCTTGCCGGAAATGCGTATTGCTGGAACAACGAATCGTCAGTCCAGTATTTCGCAGGAACTTACACCGGGGCAAAAGGCATCGGTTGAACGTGCTGAGTGTTTGATGCATCGAACCTATGAGGCCTATGTTGACATGGTCGTCATGGGAGTTGCGCCTGAGTCGGCAAGGTCGGTACTGCCACTGTGTACGCCGACGCGCATGTATATGACTGGCAACGTGCGCTCTTGGATTCATTACCTAAAATTGCGTCTGGATGAGACTACACAGAAGGAGCACAGGGAGGTCGCTCAGGCGGTCAAGGCAATTCTGGATGAATGTTTCCCAACAATCATGCAACTGGTGTTCTCCAAACATAGTTAGACAAACCGTGTTTTGCTAAACGATGTCATCGTATGACCGTGCGTTTTATGATATGCATGGGCTGACAACAATGCGACCGAACTATTTCCGTTACCTGTCCGATGCACAGAAGCGCAAATTGCACGACGACGTGGAATCGTGGTTGCGTGGCATGACACCGCCCCCGGAGGAAGTTCGACCGGCATTGGTCGGCATGGCTGCCAACGGCCTGACCAAGGTGGACGCTGAAATAATCTTGCGGGACGAGGGAGTTCTGGACGACGATGCATACATACCTGCGACTTATTGGTATGGCATGCGCCGCCTTGCAGAATCCGGCTCTGGGCTGCCGTCCCACGTCGTCGCCAGACGCATGTTGTTGGAGGAAACCAGCGTGGGCGCGGTGCAGCGGGGCAAGGCCCTGTCCAAGGCATTTGATGCAGTCGCCGAGGCTGTGTATATGGGCGACCATGACCGATCCGCAACACTGATCAAACTGGCAGAGGCAATCAGGCAGGACGAAGCGGTCATATCCGCAATGGATGCTGGTGAAGACGTAGAGGCAGCCATGTCGTCTGGCAGACCGGCACCAGAACGTGTTGCAAACACGTTGAGCATCAGCGCACTGGATGAACTAGCGCATCTGATACGGGGTATTGATGAAAACGCCACGACCGACTGAGAAACAGGTTGAGTCAGTTGCGACCCAATTGTTGTGTGCCTGCGGTTTCGAGGTTGTGACGGTAGGTGGCTCTCGTCCACAAGGGCAACGGGGATACGTTGGAAACACAGTGGGAATACCCGACAAACTGGTTCGGCATCGAACTTGGCCCCGTGGAATCTGGCTTGCGTTGGAATTCAAGCGAGGCGAGAAAGAGGCCGAATCCATGCTGCATCAGGCAGACGCACGAGGAATAGCACAGACTGAAATATGGAAGCGTGGAGGATCGTGGGTGGTGTGGAATGCCGATCAGGCACTGCAAGCCGCCTACGTTGCCACCAGATGCCTTGCGATGCCGCAATGGCCAAACATATGCAAACGCATCGGGGAGTTGCTGGATGGACGTCTGGGTTGACGGTATGTGGATTCCAAGGCGATTGCCGGAGATGGTGCTGGATCGAATCAAGCAGGTGCCGAAAATCCCATACGCCAGAAATCGGATGTACGCATCAATCCGTCTGCTGACATGGCTGGCGCAACATCAGACACGGGCATACCGTGGCACTTCAACTGCAACCGCATTGGTGTCAACCGAAACAGTGTGGGCGAGGTATGTGCCGTCCGTTTTGGCAGATCATTGCGGTGCACCACGGGCGCACGACATAGCCGTTGCGTGCGAGGCTGCGGGGCTAGTCGAATTGATCAGGCAGAAGCATCGCATCGTCCAATTACGAATCCATCCTGATGCATGGCTTGAAATGTGCGCATCATGCGTTGACAGGGAAGTGGTTTCGGGATAGCATTCATTACCTAAAACAGAGGGGGTACGTTATGTACGTTGAATCAGGTCCGGAATTGATGGTGACACCAGATGTGGTGGAAGAGGCTTGCCTAGATCCTGTTGCGGTAGGATCGGCACGAATTCGGCAACTACTATCCAAACTGGACAACGATATGCTGGATATCCGCAATCAGATTGATATCGCGGCAAGGCGTTTGCGCGAGGATGGAATCAAATCCGACGAAGGCTGGTTTCGGTCGGCGCAAAAGGCGTTGCGAATCAAGCAGACCCAGCACGACAAACTGAATCGCGCCCTGTACGATGCCCGGACAGCCGAGAACGCACGTCCTATTATCACGTCCGCATCTACGCCCGAGCAGTACGACATCCGCATTGCGTTCTACCATGCGGCCCGTGAGATCCTGCACGAAGAGGACTTCCGGGACATCATGGCGACTGCACAGCAGGCCATCAGCAAGCGAGAGGTGACGTTTGCGTAGGAGGTTGACATGCTGGACACCATAACCACGTTGATCTTCACTGCGTTTGTGCTGGCAACCACGTATGTCTCGTTGCTGCTTCAGGGGAGGGTCAAACACCTTGAAGGCAAACTGCATGCCCTGACTCGCTACAACGGCCTAAAAGGGTCGTACATGAAGGCCGGGAAGAACGTGTCTATCACATGCTTGGCAACATACCGGCTGAAGGACGCAACGTACTGCGTCGTGGAGAATGCCTCTTCCGCAGGTACGACCGTGTACTCCATTCCGCTATCACGTGTCGTATGGGACGGCGACAACAACGACGTCTGACACGCCAAAAAAACTTATCGTCTTTTTTCTGTACGCCCTTGACAACACTTTGTCTTGGGCGTATAGTCATTTCATCGGATCACCGATACAGGAGAACTACGATGAGCATTCTGCGAGCAACCGACCCGAACTTCAAGCCGACCCTCCAATTCAGCGACAACGACCAAGACCTTGAAAACGTGATCGCCGTTCTTGAAACCTTGACACCTGAGCAAGCCCGAGCGATTCAGATTGCGTTTACCTTCAAGCAGAACTTTGGACGGCATCGCTCAGTCTTGGGCATTAGGCCGATTCAGGCACAGGAGGAAAAGGTTGAAGACGATTACGATTACTACAATGAGAAGTTGGGTGACGCACTCCGCCAAGCCCGGTATCGCAAGTAGCAGATATTGAAACGACGACAATACAGCCCGGGCAACCGGGCTACCCATACAGGAGAACTACGATGAGCACCACGACCACCATTGAGACAATCAAAGGCACAGTTTTCGCCCAAGTGAACTGTGGCCTTATCACGAGATACCGGGAGCAACACTTTGAAGGTACGCACGACGACATGGTTGCACTGTGCATGGGGTGGAACAAGGAACTTCAGGACAACGGCTGGTCCTATGTTTGCATTTGGTGGCTGCCTTATGGCGAGTTTAGTTGGAAGCCCATTCTGGAGGTTGGCAAAAAGCACAAAGGCTAATGCCAAGATTGTTGATGTCAAAGGCTCGGGCAACCGGGCCTGTTCTTTTGAAAGGAGTAAATCAATGTCTGACGTGAATTGTTTGGGTGCTACCGGGATAGGCTGCTTGATCGTATGCGCCATCCCGGTAGTCCTGTTCGGTGGTTGTGTGGCAAGCGTATTCCTGCCAAGCAGTGGCAGCACAAATACACAGACCGTGACGAATGTGTCGGCAAAGATCGGTGACGTCGTCAACCTCCATAATGGAATTGAGTCCGCTCCAGTCACAGTGTTTGCATCTGAGAAGATTGCCTCGGACTTTCTTGGAGCCATGGGGCGCAAGGACAAGGAAGGCGCACTCAACATCTGGCTTCAGGGCGGCATGTTTGAGACTCCATCCCGAACCCGTGTGCGCATTCTGGGATACGGCGGATTCCTGTCTGGATTGACGCATGTCAGGGTGCTTGAGGGCCAGCATTATGCCAAAGATGGATGGGTCCCGGGCGAGTGGATCAAGAAGCCCTGAGGGCTTTCTGCGCTCTTCTTTGCCACATATCAGTCCACATGTGGAAACGGTGCATATCCAATGGCGTGAAATAGGCGCACAGTTCACCTCCTGCCTCCCAAGAGTCACGAGACTGGGTTGTGCGCCCTCCACGCTTCATCACTACATCCATGCCTCTACGCACCGGGATGCGGAACAAGCCGTCCTTGAACAGAACTAGAATCCAGCCCAGTTCTGCGTAACGCTGGATCGCATGAACCTTGCTTGCGCTGATCATGTATTCAGGCCAATGATCATGGGTGAAATTCCTGCGTTTCAACTCGCCGACATGCACCAGTTGATCGCCACGGTGCCACATGTAATCCACGTGTGCACCTACCGGTGTCTGAGTCAACCGCAGGTCTGGGCAGTGCCAACTGGTCTGTATTTGAAGGAAATCCTGCACAACGGTTTGCACCGCTCGGTCTCGTTCTTGTTCGTATTTGGGCTGTCTGTACATGCCCTTGTGTTACCATCAGCCGTGGCTTGTGACAACGGGATGCCCGTGCGTACATTGCAGTGCCGTGTTAATAACGATATTATGCCAAGGCCCGTTCTTGGGCAGGAGACATTGAATGAATGATACAGTTCGACGTTACAAACTGAAAACGCCCGAGATTTACCGGCGTTGGGCCGAAGTGTTCCCAGAGAAGGGCCGTCCTGTACTGCGTGACATTGCAGCCGCTTCCGGTGTGTCCACAAATAGCCTGTCCGTTGCCCTGCGGGGAATTGGCAATGTGCTCCCCGGTACGGCAGATCGCCTTGCCAATGTGCTTGGTTGCACCGTGGTGGACATTGCGGAACCGGTTGCGTTCACTCCGATTGTCCCGCAGACAACCCGGCGAGTGGTTGCGATCACGTTTGCCATGGACACTGATCTGATGGGCGACCTCAACCGACATGCTGCCGAAACTGGGCGAAACAGGTCGGTTATTGTGCGGGATGCCGTCAACGCATACCTGTCTGCCGCTCGCGGCTAACTCATAGGGAAACAGAATGAACAGATACAAATTCTTGAAACAGGTGCTTGAAGTCTTGTTCGGGATTGCGGTAATCGCAATATTCGCATGGTCGCAGATCGGTGTTCTGGATGCCGAATTTGCCTACCGCGATGCATTGCTGGAGAAGGCTACCCAATATGGAGAATGAGGACCTGCCTCTGCCGTGTCCTGTCTGCATGACAGAGGCTTGTCCCGTTGAGGAGACTCCTCAATGGGCAACAGACGGGTCGCAATGGTGGCGCGTCGTATGCTCGGACGAGGTCTGTGGCACAAGCGGACGGTGGCATCACCAACGTAGGATGGCAATCGAGGCGTGGAACCTGCTGTCTGGGCGTGGACGTTTGAAGCGCAACAGCGCAACGCTTGACTCAATCATCCATCTGATGCGCAGACGCGAAAAGGTCGGACTGGATCACTACAAATGCACCGTGGACAGGACTGACGTCCCGCCAGAATTCTGGGTGCGCATGGCGGTTGAAGAGTCGTTGGATTTGGCGATCTACCTGACACGACTCCTGCGGGACATTGACGGCATCATTGACAAAGCCGAAAAGCAAGCGTAAAATCTTCCCTGCACCACCGTCGCCGAAACTTCTCGGAAATGGCAATTGATACGGCGGTGGTGCGACCAACCGGACACCGGTAAACCTGTACGAGGTACACAATGCAAACGTTTCTTCCATTCGCCGATTTCACGGCTTCCGCACGAGTGCTTGATCGCCAGCGTCTTGGTAAGCAGCGAGTTGAAACACTGCAACTGCTGAAAGCGATCACCGACCCAGAAGCCAGAGGCTGGGTTAATCATCCCTGCGCCAAGCAGTGGCGTGGTCATGTAGACGCTCTGGTGGCCTACGGAGTGGCAGTTTGCGACGAGTGGGTTGCACGTGGCTACAACGACACCTGCAAGGCCAAGATTTTGGCGTATACGACCGGCAACTACACAATCCCGCAATGGCTTGGAGACGGCGACCTGCATGCAAGCCATAGGGGCGTGTTGTTGCACAAAAACCCGCTTCACTATGGCCAGTACGGTTGGAGCGACCGTGCTGTTGAATCCGTCATCTGGCCTGTGTAACAATTTTGACGTTCTTCTTGACAACCAAGAACATGGCGTGTATGATGTACTCATCGGAACCACCGATACAGGAACCATAGATGAAAGTTTTGCACACCGATACCAAGCCTCAGGTTGTCAACCTGCATTTCCCGGGTTCGGGCACATATTACGTTGAGTTGTGCGAAGGCGTTGAGGCTCGGATAACCATCACCGAAGCCAAGCATCTGTTTGAGAAGTCGTTGCATCGGGACAATCTGTTCCTGTACCGTGAGTACAACAACACGTTTGTATTTCGAGCAATCTAAGGAGAATCCAATGAGAAGCAGTACTGCATTGAAAAACGAAATCCGTAAATGGCTGGAAAAGAGAAGGGACGGCGAGGCAAAGATTGTGTCTATTGCCGAATGGAAAAGGCGTGGCGAGGAATGGGGAAGCAATTCTGCCTTCATTATGACGATCGAAGGGTCGCCGCTATACACCTTGTTGAACTATGGCGATGATGAATGGCAGGCCGCCAACGAACTGCGTGCCATTTGTCAACGACATGGATTCTGGTATCAACATGACTATCACTGGTCTCTCTCATTCCATGAGATTTGATTGGAGCCTACTGAACCTGATTGCAATCCATAGTCCCTTGGATCACGTGCCGCAGGTGGGAGATTCAGTTACCCACCTGCTATGGACTGATCGGCATAGTTACATCATCGTTCAAGTTCGGTCTCGCCGTTGCATCGTCGTTAGATCAAACAAGGTCATTGATGGGAAGACAGTATGCCTCGGGGTTGGGAATTGCGTCATAGTGACACGCAGGAAAAATGGACGTTGGGTTCGACGTGGTCAACCCATGAATGCAACGCCATATCTGGTTGGGGAACACGACAACTACATTCACGCAGGAGCAGCAACATGACAATCGGTTACGACTACACAAGGTTCGATATCGTTGAGGCGCATTACTGGTGGTACACCGATCATCACGACGGTCAGGCCAGCCGCGAGTACAGGCGTTTGTGCCAATGCATCAGGATGGGTTTTCGCCCCGGGCCTATGTCCAACGGCCCGGATTCAGAAGCGGCCAAACTAATCTATGGCAACCTTTGCCACAAACACGGATGTCCAAGCGATTGCGGAACGGATACGGTCGAAGCAGATAAAGACGCAACGTCATTGGATGATGAAACCTACAACGGATGGGCAAACTACGAAACATGGAACGTAACGTTGTGGGTAGGCAACACAGAAGCCCTGTACCGTGCTGTTCGCCGATCTGAATCGTGGACGGAGGCGCGAGAAAAACTTCGGTACTTTGGCTACAACAAAACGCAAGACGGCGTTTCGTTGGACGACCCCCGGCTTGATCACACCGAACTGGATCAGTGGCTGGAAGGCTTGTAATTTTTTCCTGTGCGCCCTTGACAACGCCGTTGCAACGCTTGTACAATCACCCCATCGGAAGAACCGATACAGGAGAACTTAGATGGACACCACTTTGCCCGCAACCGCAGTATTGCAGATTCTCTATGGGCACAGCATTGAATCCCTCGCACCAATCAAGGACTTGACGTGGAAATCGTGGGACGATATCAATGCTGTAGCCGAAATCATAAATGATGCGCTTGGCACCATCACCGCATACAAAAACGCCCTGAAGCCGATCATTCACGAAAATGGGTACGCATGTGGATTGTTTATTGCATTGGAGTGCCAGATAACCAGCAACCTGCGATGTGCCCTGTCAGTTGCACAGGATATCCGAGACAGTCCCAATCAAATTGATGCGTGCTCACGAAATGCGTGTGTCCGCGACCTCCTTCGCTCTGCCCTCGCTCAACTGGACGTGATCGGGGTCTTTGCAGGACATGCCTTGCGCGAACTCAATCTTGCTTGACAACGCAGTGTGCGAGTTGTACAATCACCCCATCGGAAGAACCGATACAGGAGAACTACGATGAACATCAACCTGAACAACGACACCATCACCGCGATCAAGAAGATCGCCAATCGCATCAACGATCTCCGCAATTGGACTGACAAGGATCTCAATGGCGATTATTGCGATTTCCGAATCTCAACATCAGTGCGGCTTGAGCAGGAGGTTGCGACACTCGCCAACACATTGGGGATTGGCGATCCGTTGCGCGATTTTGTTTTGGCTCGGGAAATCAAGCGTCTGAACAATGCGATTTTTGAATATCGCGGGATCGTCGCTTCTGTCGCCTTTTCTGACATTCCTGCGGACGAATGGTTGATTGCCAAGCGTCAAGCATTGGCGGCCAAAATCAACCGGATTTCTACCGAATTGGGCATTGCCTGAACGACAACACGAAGGCCCGGGCAATCGGGCTACTGACAAAGGAGAACTAGAATGAATGCACCTTTTACCCTGAAGACAGTCTTGGACAACGTTGCGGAATATCGCCTCCCCGACTTTCGTCACATCGAAGACCTGAGTTGGCGTGGATGGGCTGATCTTGACGCTGTTTGTACAGACCTGCGCAATGCGGTTGACCGCATCAAGGGCTACGCCAATGCCATATGGTCGGCAGGCTTGGAGGATGATGTCCTTATCGGGCTTGGCCTCGGACTTCAGACCGTGCAAGGAAACTTGGAATGCGCTTTGGCAACAGCCCGGGACGCCCGATCCACCGATGACCGTGAAAAGCGACGAATCTTCATCGGTAGTGGCAGCAACTTTGTCCGCGAGGCAATCGCCCAACTGGTGATCCTGCGGACATTCGCCTCCATCGCACAACGCAATCTGGATACTGTTGACAACCCGTAACACGAACGGTAAACTAGGCTCATCGGAAGAACCGATACAGGAGATTTGACATGACTATTAGCAACGCCACCATCGCCCGTTACGACCGCTTGGTCGCCCGGGCCATCAAGGCCGGTCGCAAGGCGGCAGCCAAGGCGGCTCGTGAGGCGGCTCGTGGCCAGAAGTCCATCGTGGTTGATCACTGGACCAAGAGGAAGTACGTCGTCTGCGGTTATCCCTATGGCATGGCGTCCATTCGGTTGGACTCTGGACGCACGGGCTTCGCCCAATACCTCAAGACCAAGAAGGCTCTGGGATATCAGAACTCTGTGACCTACTACGTTTTGGATTTCGAGTGCGAGACGTTCAACCCGCCCTCGCTCACGCAAAGCCTCGCCGTCAACGAAGCCCGTGCACAGGCGTGGGTTGACGTCCTGAACAAGGCCGGTATCAAGTCCTATGTCTGGACGTGGATTGACTAGGAAGCCATCGCTTCAAATCAAACAGAAGCCTCCTCGGTCTTTTGACTGGGGAGGCTTTGCAGATTATGTTATGGACAACAATATTAGGCTACATCATTAAAATTGCCTGTATAAGTTGGAATTACCATAGACCCTGCGAATACGTTCGGCTGAGTACAATCTCCCAGCAAGGTGTAATTGTAGTTTCGCAATACACGTCCCATAGGCGCAGACCGGTCATATGGGTTGTAAACAACAGGCTTTGGCATTGTGAACGTTACCGATCCAATACCAATACTAAGTACGGTGAACGAAAACGAAGACGGCGTAAGCAGGTCTCCGGGAATTGAGTCTAGAGCCTGAAGTGTCAACGACAAACCCGCATTTGGCATCCCTGCATTTTGTGCAATAGGAAACACCGTTCCATCAAGACCCATGTTTGGAGTGTGATTGTTAGACCAAGACAGATTGATGCCAAAAACCTTATCCGCAAAGTCTCCACTAACAGTAACCGATTGAAATCTCAGTGGGGCGATGCAGTCGGACGCTGTAAATCGTAGCGTGTTCAACGCAGTGATGAAGGCATTATCATTGGTCCACCGGAACTGCTTGTAGCAAGTGCCTACAAAAGTCACATCAAACATTAGGTCTTGGCCTTTTGCAGTACTGATGCGTACGGACTCTGCCTTAACCCCAAACATGCATGTGATTGTTTCCCCGTCGGAAAAAACAATTCCAGCATTGGCCATGGCTGTTGCCAAATTCAGACCTGAAACACTCCCGGGAGCCGGATCAGTTGCACCAACGGCAATGACAAGAGGCGTTTCCCATACCGGGGCTGTAGGTATTCCTGCCGATCTTGTCAAAAAACAAGCAAGGAATGATTCGAGAAAAGGACATCCATCACCGGAGGCGCGAGGCACGATGGACATCGTGATTGTGGGAGTCTGAACACCCTCGGCATACAGGTATGGATATCCAGTCCCAATCATCCCTGTGACGTCAATATTGCGGTTTGCTCGAAATTGAGGATTTCCCCGCACGGTAAATTTTCGCCCAGCGATGGTGACTCCACCAAGAAAGCCTTGAGTTTGAGGGGTTGCCGCCATGATAGTTCTCCCAGATTACGAAATATTGTACAGTTGATGCGTTGGCTTTGGAGTCAATCCGGCTCTTCGACCTGAATGCGATGGACATTCAGATAATGCTGGATTTCCTCCTTGATGCGAACCTCGTCATGGGGCAGGAGTTGCACCGGGCGAGGCGGCAAGCCGGGGTGGTTGACGTATTTGCGGAAGATGTAGTTGCCGGAGGCAGTCATAAACCGCAAAGCAAGGGCGTTGACCGGAGTGATCAGCCTCGGTGCAGTACCCATCTGATGCGCAGATGCATACGGCAGTTCAGAACCGATCTCCACGGTTCCGCTATCTGAATCAATCTGCTCGTAGTGGTACTTGTCCCGTTTGCGCACCCACGAGTCGCGCAACGCACCGCTACGGATCAGGATGGTGGTGGCAGGAGCATTCAAAGCACCCGCTTGACGGAACCGGGGGAATACCCTGCCGTTCGCCATTGTGGGAGGCGCACCGGCAGCCAATTTGTCTGCAATAGTGGATTCAGCCAATGGACGCCAACCCGGCCCACCTTCTCGAAACCTTGCGGCGGCGGCACGACGCATGATCCGAGCAATGCGATTCAGCAATGGCTCTACATTGCCAAGCCGATCCTCTAGTTGACCAAGATCGTCGTCGTCAATCTGAAAGTCAAATACCAACGTTACCGCCCTAACGGTATTAGGGAGTGGTTCTATATTGATGGATACGGGCATTAGTAACCCTCCGACACAAGGAGGTTGCCAGACCAACTAATATCGCCCACGGCAAACCACAGGTAGCCGTCCTGCACGGGAACAACCGTCATCTCGGCCTTGCCCCCAGAGGCGTGACAGAAATACGCTGTACAACCGTCGCACAAGTTGATAGTGCTGTATCCAACCTGATTCAGGATGCGCGATATCTCCTGAACGACCGCCGCCGCGCCTTTAGTTTCGTCCGTTTCGTCGTTGGCACGCGCCGTGACCACAGCAATCGTAAGGCCGAACCGATACTCGTAAGTGTTGCTAAGAGCGACGGGTTCGCTTTCGACTCTTGGTGCAGTAACCACAATAAACGGAGCGTTGACCTGCGAGTTTGAAAACCCGTACTCAATTGAGTTGATCTCTGCGTCCGGGTGAAACAGTTGCAGCACTGCATCAATTCTAGATTTGTTCGCAACAAGAATGTTGCGCACAGACTCTCCAATGGAGACAAGCCACGGGCTGCACGTGAGCAACGCAGACACGCCAAATGGACCCGTCTCGCCATCGCTGTCAGACAACCAAACATACCAATACCCACCACCGGAAACAGTCGCCGTCAGCGTGGGGAACGTACCCGTTACCGTAGGCGTGGCATAAGAGCCGACGGTTTTTGACGGATAGCGCGACACCGTTGTGGTGACAGCCCCATTCGGGGTGCCGGACAACTGCATGGCAATGCGGAACGTACCGCCAGAACTGGCGTCTGTGGCTGCGTCAAGATGCACCATTACAGCCACCCCCTATGGTTTTCGGGAATGACGTGCATACCCTGCGCCATATGTGGCAAACGCCCAATCGGCACACTAGGAGCGTCGTAGTCGTAGCCCGGGATACGCACCCACGACGACTTGATGGCGTAGGTAGGCGTTGCCCGGTAACGCACGCTCAAAGCCGGTGCATCGGCAATGCCTGTCATATCAAGCCATACCAGTTCCTGATTGGCAATGTTGGCCCGAAGCCCACCGGGAATGACAGTGCCCGAAGCGGTCATCATTTCCATGAAGTTGGATGCACCGGGGTGCATGAGAGCATCCCGCCCAATTTCATACCTTGCATTCGTAACTGGCGTGGTTGAAGCAACGATAGTACCAATGATGGGCACAGTCGCTCCCGTAGGCGTCCCAAGAGTTACCTGACGGCCAGCGGCCATCAACACGTCCCCATACCGCGCACCATGGCTTGTGGTGCTGAACGTGGCGGTAGACCCGGCAATGGTTACAGTGCCTGTACCCGCAATGCGCTTTCGACCCCGAGGCAGCACTTCGCTTACCACACGATTGGGAGCATCGGACCCGTCACCTACAAGACCCCATGGCGTGACCCAATCGTCTTGTGCAATGTCAACTTCATCAGGCAGGTAGACCATTGCCATCCCGCCTTCTTCCACCATGCCCAACATCTCCCGATAAGTCCGGTTGAAGCCACTAGCGTCAAACACAATCATCGGGCGCAGTTCGGTGCTCGGAAACTCCTGCTCAACGCGGATGAACTTCTTCGCATCCGTAGGCAGAGTCACGGTAGTAACATTGGTTGGAATCTGCGGATAGGCCTTGTACCAGCGACAGAATTGCCGCCCGGGATGGACCTGAATCAAATCCAGCAGGTCGCCAAAATCTAGACGAAGTGGCAGACCGTTTCCGAATTTAAAACCAGATCCATACTGATTCATCAGATGAATCCTACGTTGACGTTGCGTCCAGCCTGTGCTCGCAACTGATCAATGATCTCTTTCTCTTCCATCTCCAGCCTGTTGATCCGATCCTCAAAACGGGTCAACTGTGTAGAGATGGACACCCCCAAGCCACCAACGTTCTTGGTAGCGCGGCCAGCATCGAACGCTTGTGCCCAGTCTGACAGAATCATAATTGCAGCGCGGCATGTCACTGCCCGAGCAACGTCTTTCCACTCACGCATGTCAGTCCAGCCATCTGGCAGACCGGCATCGTAGTCAATAGCAAAACTGTGCGGGATATCGTCTCGCACGCCAAACGCAAGGTTCAGGATGTTGAATCCGAAGGCGGCTGCGGCAGTCAAAGAACCCGCAGTAGGCTGAATCCAGACATCGCCGCTTGTGGGGCTATGCTCAAGCCATTGGCTGGGAATCTCAAAAATCTGGCTAGTCTTGTTGAGCATCACCCGGACTCGCAGAATTTGGCGAATAGGCGGCTCGGGAACATGAAATCGTAGATAGGCCTGTGCATTGGGTCGAACGTAGGGAAGCATTTCCAGTTCAACCACGGGGTATGCGGAGGAAGCCTGAGGGTAGGCACCATCGGGTGCCATAACAACACGCACGGGTTCGATGCGGAACTGTGCGTGTCGCTCAAAATGACGGATTGCGGCAGGGATCACTTCGGCATCAATGTAGGCGTCGGTATACCCGTCCTCGGCGGCACGACGACGCCAGTCGCCAAGACCGATAAGGCGAGGGATTACTTGTTCTACACTGATTTGTGCCATGAGATTAACCTAAAAAGGCGGTCGGCCAACGGTCACCCGCCGACCGACCGCCCGTCAGTCTAACGACTACGTGGGGTTGTAGCCCGGTCGCATAGCGCGAACGTTGTAGAACTGAACATGGAAACCACCGAAGAAGACGATGGGGGTTGCGAAGGCAAGCATCGCAAACACATCGGCCAACGGCAGGTTCGGCAACGGCCGCTTCATCATCGCCAAGAGTTCGGCGAGGACAATGGACGCACGTCCGTCACGCTGCTCGGTCAACAGGAAGTTGTCCACAGTCCCGGGAATTTTGAAACCGTTGTCATAGGCAAGGGCGATATCATCCGTGCCAATTCCCACGTTCGTGAGGAACTTCCACGCTGATGCGCCTTCAGAATAAAGTTTCCGATAAATGCGGAAATATGCCGTCTTCTGGTGAGTGGCAGCAGCATAGCCCGAAATTGCGCTGGTATTGAGCCTTAGCGCATTGACATCGCCAAGGGTCGTGTTCCAGTAGTTGTTTGCAACAGTGCCATCAGCAGAACCACCAGACAGACCGACTGCGCTACGAGCAAACACCCACGGCAGGGACTCCTTGCCTTGATAGACAATCGAAGCAGCGTACTGATATTGTCCAGTGGCAAGATTGTTCTGAGCGTTATTGCCATCCACGGAAACCGGTACAGCCGGGATGGTGGTAAGCGCGGCAGCCGTGTTGCGCGTCACGTTCTGCCAATACGACCCACTGCCAGCCGCAACCGTGTTGTTCACGACCGGCGGCCCAGCAGCACGACTAGCCCACGGCGTTCCGGTGAACGAAAGCGCACCCGTGTCAGCCGTAGTCCGAGGGCCACCAGACGCAGCGGCACCGAGCACGTTGATCGGGCGATTGGCGCGGAGCATCTTGTCGTACATGCGGGTGATTTCACCACCAGCAGTGCGAACCTTGTCCACGCTGATGCCGCCAATGCCAGAGTAGCCATAGGGCGACCGAAGGTTGGAGAGCAACTCGGCTTCAGTGTCGTTGTACGAATCAGGTGATTGCAAAAGCAGAGAAGGATTGCCGAATCGCTTCAGGATAGACGTTGCCGCCGTCATAATCGCTTCAATATCCACAACGCCACCACGCATGTCAATCAGAATGCCCGGGTCGTTGGCGTCATCAACGTAATCTCGCAACTGCTTTTCAATTCCGTCAAACGACAGCGTGTTGAAACCGGAGTCACCGTACATGGCCGCAAGGTTCATGTTGCGAACGATTTCAAGGCTGGCGGCTTGTTCGGCAATGCGCATCGGATTGGCGATGTTGTTGACCGACTGGGTCACAAGGCCGACACGGCGAGCCGCCGCCATGAACTTGACGGTGCGGGTGTGACGGGAGAAGGCATCCTCACCATAAGAGGTGCCAAACACGCCATCAGTACCGGACTCCGGCACAAATCCGTCACCACCGTTGACGAGGTCAAAGCGCGAGAATTCGACCACGGTCGAACCCACGTTTTCAACGCGCAACTTCTTCAGGAAAGCAGCGTCGTCCTGCGAGTAAATCGTGCTGACAAGGTTCCCAAATAGGAACTGCTTGCGAAGCGAGGAGGCATCGCCATCGTTGGTCGTAGTGACGATGTCTTGGTTGGTGATGTAGGCTTTGGCCAGTTCATCATTGATAGTCTGAAGTTGGCGGACTTCTTCCAAAGGAAGAATGCCCATGTTTCCACTAAGCATGTCTATTTACCTCAAAGGGTTTCAGCGGCTTCGATCTGTTCAATCAAAGCCTTGAGCGTAACATCAGGAACGTTTCCGCCCTGACGAAGCGCATAGTCTACGTCGTTGAATGCCGGGATTGCGGCCCGTTTGTCCCGCATGAGCGAAAGAGCCTTGGCGCACGCATTACGCGCACGGCCACGGTTGTCCTCGCCCGGTTGGGCGATAATGCCCTTCTGGACATCAGGAGTGGACTGGCCAATGGACGCCGCAGCGACGGTCGGCTTGACAGCCTCGGTCTCTTCGGCAGCGGCAAGACTTTTGGCGACCGCATCCTCCGTCAACTGACGCACCGAATTCGGCACGGCCTTGACAAGGGTTTCAAGTCGCTTGATCTTGGCGTGAAGCGGGGCGACAGCGTCGCGCACCGCATTGTTCACAATGCCCTTGAGGATTTCGGTGTCGGTGGCAAGGGCGTCATCAGGATCGAAGTCCATGGACTTGCGTCCGTAGTCTTCATCCTCGTCCTCTTCCCCTTCACCCGGCTCTTCCTCTTCCTCTTCCTCTTCCTCTTCCGAACCTTGGGCAGCGGTGGGGTCACCATCCGGTGCCATGGCCATCGGAGGCATCGGAGCCTCGGGTTCGCCGTCGGGCATTTCCTCTTCTTCGTCCTCCATCGGAGGCATCGGTCGCTTAGGCATAGGTCTTCTCCAGTTTTTTGTGGATCACGCGAGCGAGTCGTGTGTCCATGCCGCGACTGGCAAGCCAGTCACCCCAGCACGCAACGGCCTTTTCGGTTTCGTCGGCCTTGCGCACCGTAGACGTCGTCGGGCGGGGTTTTGACGACGTCGGCTTCGTCTGCCGCGCTGTGGGGCGCGACGGCTTCTTGGTCGCCTCCGAGGCTTTCTGGACCACCGGAGGACCAATCAGTGACTGCTGACGCAACGGGGCGATGTCTCCAGCACCCGGTGCGACAATCTCGGACCCAGTCATGTACGCCTTGATGATCGTACCGATCTGGGAATATCGGGGAAGCGGAATCTCCTCGGATGTCAGAACCGCATGGAACGCATCCCATGCGTCCTCGCCAACCCACGATTCCGGGGCAATGCTCTTGACTCCATCCTCGTCCAGAGCAGCCTTGATTACCGATTGCACGGGCAGGACACGAGTCTTGCCGAAACCCTTGGGAGACATGGACACAGTGACACGGTGGACCTCAACATTCTTGATGATGTTGCGATCTTTCGGGTCTCGCTCCAGCACACGGCCTTCGATGCTGTAGCCAGCGTAGCCATTTTCGCCAGCAGCCGTCTTGGTGTTCAAGTGCTCCCACAAGGACTTTGCCAGTTCCTTGTCCTTGTAGAGTTCGGCCCGAAGGTGGCAGACGCCCTTTTCAAGACGCCGATCAACACCGACTCCGATCAGAAAGCGAGGGTTCAGGCTTTTTCGATACTGGTGCTCGTAGTCCACATGCCGACCAAGCAGGTCAAACATGTCCATGCCCTTCCACACGCCGTGCGGTTCCATGGTCTCGCCATCGTAGTCTTTTTCGTCCGACCCTACAGGGCCGTCAATAACCCACGACCCGTTGTAATCATCGGGCATGGCCTTGATGGCAATGGTTGTTTCAAACGGCAACATTTGCGCCATAGCGTTATCCCCAAACGACAAAAAGCCACCCGACACTCCCTCAGGAACATCAGGGCGGCAATGACAACGCTTTTTTATCACATTTCGGACGGTAGCGGGGATGCCAAAAAAACTTGGAATTTTTGTGTGCTTGGTGTTGACAACACAGAACTGATGTTGTACTCTACCTGCGTAGGGCAGAATGCCCACATCAAGGAGAAACTAAGATGGATATCAAGATCGGCACCAAGTTTCATATTCAATTTTATTCGTCGTACGTTGACTACACGGTAGTGGAAGTCAAGACCAATCGTAAGGTTGTGGTCAAGCGCGATGATTGTGGTTTGGAATTCGCAATCTCCCTGCGGAAGGATGGAACGTGGTTCCGTGTTGGTGAAACACCCGGGGCTTTTGACAGGACGTTTTTGTTGTATTGATTCAAAGCCAAGAAAACTCGGGACATCTCATCAAGATTAAGGAGAAACGAACCATGACGACCACGACTGCGACCACGGGGCTGATGCTTGAAATCCCCAAGGAATGGGAACAGGAAATTGTGGAACACGAACGACACACTGGCAATGACGGAGTGTGGCGACCTTGCGAAGATGGCGACTGCGTGCATTGCGATCATGCGAAATCGCATGAAACTTTGACGCTTCAGTTGAAACGACAAGGCTATTTGCAGTAACCCCTCAAACGATGACACCAAGGCCCGGGCCTAAGATCCGGGCCACCTTATCAAGATCAAGGACACAGAATTATGAGCACTGACATCACCCCTGAGTTGGAACAATTGATCAAGGCTTTCGGAAAGGCTGACCGCAAAGAACAGCGACTGTTGCTACGGCGCGATCGTGGGTTTCCTGTTTCGGAGTACGCCCTTGAAGCCGCCTCTGACCATTCTAGCGAAATTCTTGATGAGATAGAAGCGAGTTTTCCGTATCTCACATATAGTCAAATCTTGGATTTGACCTATCAGTATCAACAGAATGTGTAACCATATGTATATCAAACGACCTGTTTGTATATATGAGGCGTAAACATATGTATATTCAACGACCTGTCTATTCACATCATATGTTGTCACAGGGGCCATACTTTGTGGGAGATGGCCCCGAGTCATGGCTTGGTGTTGTCTTGTTGGCCTCAGCCCGTGGATACCCTGTTGGATGGTGGGACGACGATCAATGGATCAAGGACGGCAAGTTGCCAATCCTTTGCAACCTATTGCGCAACCTGTCCTTTGACGATCTGAAGACCGAAGCGCAGAGCGCGGCAGGAATCCTGACATCCGACTGTTGCGGCCCCGACCATATATTCGGCTATGACTGCGAGTGGGATGCTTGGGGTGTATGGCCCACTACGCCACCTGCATGACAAAATCAGGTATCGCAACCAGCCATCGTCGCAAGCAAGATCGGCATTCTCCGCCGATCTTGCCTTGTTTTAGGACAATGCTTTGGCCGACTGTCTGAAGCCCGTCCCCACTTCGACGCAATACGACAGCATGACAATGCGGACAGCGTGCCACGATGCGTTCGTCATTGCGTACAAGAATTCTCATTCGTCAATGGGCGCAGATGCGATCTGCGACAGAGCCGCACGGATATATGTGTTCTTGTCAGTGTCTGGCATACGTCCCGCCTTCTCATCGGCTAGCACGCGTATGGATTTTGCGGTGTGGTCAATACCAGTCTGGCAACGATGGCACTTGGCCATGGCTTCGTCCATGACGTCAAACAGTTGTTTCAACATGGAATCCATGTTCATACGCCAGCCTCCGTCCGCACTCGCTCTTCCACACGGCCTGTATCGTCGGACAACTCAAACGGGCTGGTAATGATTTCGCGCAACGTGCCTTTGCCCTTCAGCCGTTGCAGGTTTCGACGATCCCAATGGCAATCGGAGACAAGGTTGAATACATCAACGTCTCGCTGCTGACCCATGCGAACTTGTCGGGCTATACGTTGCTCCAGCGTCTTTGCCGTCATAGGTACGTCAAAGTTGATCATCAGATTGCCACGTTGAAGGTTCATTCCAGCCTCTGCCGCATCGGTGCAGATGAGAATGTCATGTTCCTCGTTCTGAAATGCCTCGCGTTTCTTACGCTTGCCCACACCGCTGTCCGCACCCGTCAGAGTGTCAACACGATGCCCGTCCGATTCCAAAATCTTCTTGAGGGCTTCTACCGATGCACGATTACGAGCGAAGATCACCGTGCCACGCCCTTGCTCTTGCTGGAGTTTTTTCCTCACCCAGTTTGCCTTGCTGCTGGACGGACTCCAGAGCAATGCTCGGCTGATGGCATTGTCCCGCGACAGTGCCAAGGCCTTGGGATTGGTCGCCCCTAGAATCTTCTCTGCCTCCACATTAGGCGTTCCCATGGCTCTTCCGAGACGGGCCGCCTGATAAGCCTGTTGGATGGAGTCGTGCGTCTGGCGTTCTTCTTCAGTCAATGGCACGATCACGTCATCCCGGGTTTGCTTCACAGGCACCTCTGCTGGTTGCGTATAGATGTACGGGGACATCATGTTGCGCAGGGCAACCGCACAATCTTCGGTGTTACGCCCGTAAGAACGCACGAACTGGTCACGATTCTCGGGCGTAAACCGCTCGGGGTCAATCTTGCCAAGCAGGCTATGCAATTCGCTGACGTCGTTTTTCGCCGGGTCGGCAGTTGCGAACACGTAGTAGGGAAGTTTTCCGTCCTGTGTCCGCAAGCGAGCGGCAGAGTCCAGAAGCGTGGAGAGCAACGACTCCTCTTTGCCAGCACGCCCTAGCGTTTTGTGTCCTTCGTCATAGGCAACGTAGTCGAAGTCCCAGTTGTTACGGTGCATCGCCTTGTGGAGCACTTGGTCAACCTCGGCTGGAGGCATGTTGAGCAATGCATCACCAGCACGATCTGACGTTGTACCCATCTCATCCGCACACGCATCCAACAGCCGCTTACGCAGACCCTCGTGCGTCATCACCACAAAATCAGCCGCCCCGCCCATCGCCTCGGACGTCTTAGCGGCGTTACCGGTAGCCGCATGCATGGTCATGCCATATTGCGGATCTACGAACTTGTTCCACTCGGATTCAAACTGACCGACCACAGCAGATGGGACAGCGATCAATGCTCGTTGCGCTTGCCCATCGTTTCGCAATTGGGCAAACGACCCCATCATAACCAAGGTTTTGCCAGCACCTGCGCCAAGGCCAGCCGCCATCCTGCGGTTTCCAATGATCATCCCGATCATGCGCTCTTGGCCATCGGTAAGGCGAAGTGGTTTGCCTTGCATGACCATGACATCCGGGTCTTGCTTCATTTGATCTTGCACGCTGGCTACAGCGGCCATATCGCCACCGCTACGCTGGACAAACGACGCCCAAGCCTTCGACACAGGCTTGATGTTTGCCGGGTCGAAATAGTCTGCCCCTTGGGTCGCGGCCCAAAAGGTGCGCATAAACTTGATGATGCGCGGACGCATGAATCTGGCTTTGTTGTACTCGGTCTTGCGTGCATCCAATTGCGGAATGGAGATAGGATTGCCATTCGCATCGGCAACCACATCCAGACCCAAGATGTCAGCCATACGGCTGCCGAATCCGATCACCGCCTTGTTGTCATCCAAGTCCAACTTGGAAAGGGCGTCAAAACGCCCAGCCAAATCAGACTGCATCATCTCAACTTCATTGCCGTTGTTCACAGCATCCTGATAACGACGCCACACTGGTTCCTGATCTGGCTTCAGTACTCCAAACGGATCGCATTCCTGCGCCGCTTCAATGCCTTGGCTTTCGCACCAATAGGATCGAATCATGGCGTGCTCTTTATCGGACAACTCGCCATATTCCGTTGTCGCGGCTCCGTGCACGGGGCCTTTCGCATCAATCTCCCTGCGAAGGCCAAGTGGCAGTTTGCCACTCGTATTTGCGGATTGACGCACAACTTCAAGCCTCTTCGCCACATCGTCGGAGATTGAAAGGCCAGATGACGACGCCAGTTTACGGACGCCATCTGCGGTGATATCCAACGCCATAAGATTGGATTCGGGGGAGACCAGAGTATAGTCTCGCCCCAATTCCAACCCCGGCAACATGACGGCCGCCATGGTTGCAACTTGCTTGTATGACCCCGGCACGGTGACCGACAGCCCCCTGTCGGGATTAATCAATACTCCATCAATTGCCTTGATGGCAGACGCCGTAGCCTCCAGACGTCCCCGGGCTTTGCCGAGATGCTCACGCGCAGTTGAAAGCAGTTGGTTGCGTTCGGCAATCGCACCCCACGTAGCAATCATGGACTGCGCATTGTCCGCATCGAACGACAGCGGAGCACCAGCCCTGTTCATCAGGACACTGGCATCATCTACAGCCTTGTCGCATTGTGCGACTTGCCTATCCAGATGACTCTGCACAAGGCCGTCCCGGTATTTTGCGAGACCTTCCTGCCCCACGGTTTCCAAGGCCGCTAGTGCCACAAGATGCGATGCACCTTCCGACCCGAGGAAGTCCACCAAGGCAGGGTCAACTGTTGCGCCCGGAAGCAACTGTCCGGTGATTCCGGCTAGTTCTGCATACCGCCCGGATGAGATGTGCGAATATAACGAGTTCCCTGCTGCTTCCTCTTTGTTGCTTATGTCAACAAGTTTGGAAACTGCCCGGGTTCGCAATTCATCCATTAGCGACTGGACTGGAATATCCTCGCCTTCGTGATCTGGATGGAACGTCACTGGCGCAACGGAGCGCATGCCAGCAGGCGGCTTGGATCTGCTCGCCTCGCGGTAGGCATTTGCAGCCGCAAGAATGGCACCAGCATTCTCCACGTCCACCGGCTTGGCATTCATGCCACCGAGGGCGTGCGGCCCCGCTCCGTGGACAGCAGACGCCTCTAGCGCATCTTTTATTGCGGCCCTAGCAGAAGCCGCCCCGGCCTGCAATTTGGCAACGCTGGCCATGCGTTGCGCCGCAAGTGCCTCGTCATTGTCTGCGCGTAGCAGGAAACTTTGTTCACGGATATCACCGATTGATTCGGGGCTTGGCGCAATTCCTCGGGATACCGCAATGCGTTCAGGATTCACTGCATATCCCGGCGTCTTCCCAGACAATGCCTCTCGCACGATATCCGCAAATGCGACGCCTTCGACGGGCTGCTGGGCCTCAAGTGCTGTGACTACCCTCTGACGTACCTCTTGGGCTACTTGGCGAGCATGCTTGGCGACACCAAGCACATGCGCCTCCTTGATTCGCTCGGCCTGTTTGGGACTCTTGGCGGCCGCCATAACCTCGTCAGGGACTTCCAGAACAGAGTCTGCATTGATGCCTTGCGCCGTCAGTACGGTTCGCGCCAGATGCTCTGCGGCTTCTAGTTTTTTAGCCTTTCGTTGCTCCTTGTCAAAGGCCAATTCCTCTTGATGGCGGTTGTATTCCTCCGCGCCTTGGGCGGCAATGATGGCCTCCTTTTCGGCTTTCAGGCGAGCGCGCTCTTCTTTCCCACGGCTGGCAATCTCGGCCTTGTAATCATCTTCGGATCGCACCAGAGACATGCGAAACCCATTGAGTTTCCCACCAATTCCACCAACAATGGTGGCCGTACCGTCTGGGTTGTCCTTGATCAAAACAGGATGTCCTGCTTCGTCTTTGCCATTTGGATGGAGGGTAATCCAACGACCGTCCGAGATCGCTTTCTCCACTGTGCCTGCACTGGCAAACGCACGCGCAATTTGATCCTGTGGCCCGTGGATACGAGCGGCATATGCCAAACTGCCAATCTCATCATCCTTGCCGTGTCGGATGATGATTGGTACGAACTCTTCGCGGGCAACACGCGCAGGACGATTTTGTCGCCACCACTGCCTATGGGCATTTATTGCGGATGGATTGGGCATGACACTACCATTCTACAAGCCACGCAATTCCCGCAAGATGCCTTGGCGCAACAATGTATTGACATCAACACCCATCGAGGATGCTTTCTGACGTATCGTCACCCATTCCTCAGGGGTTGGTTGCTTTCCATCTTTTTTCTTGTCTGGCGAGTTAGATATGGCATTTTCAATCTTGTTGTTCATTTCAGGTCCGCTGACGCCCCATAACCCAACCCCCTGTTTCTGATGAAACGCCTTCATTTCGGGAGTAAATGTAAGCCGTGGGCGAACGATTACCGGCCTGTCTTTCGGCCATGATTTCACGGCCTCGTAGGCATCGGGGTTTTTTTCTTTCAGGAGTTCCAGCCGTGGATCTGGTTGGCTATCACGATCATACATTCGCGAATGATCGTGATACATCTGATGTAGTACCTGCCAGAAATCCACAGCAGTCATAACGTCCTCCGGCTTCATAGGTTGACCATTTACATTGGTAACTCCGTTTTCATTGGCCTGTTGCGCTAATTGCTCGGGAGTAAAAAGATGCGTCCTGTTTCGCCCCGGTGCACGGGACTCGGTTAGGCTGTCAACCAAAGAATGTACATTCATCCCAAAGACGTTGTTGGGGTCAACATTTGGCAATTTTTGACGTGCGGCAAGCAATTTCAGCGTATTGCGAAACCGATCAGTAGTACCTTGACGCCTATATGCAGCCTCGTCTGTCACCGACTGGCGTCCCTCGCCCAATGCCTTGTCGGCCTCATGGTAATTCAGCATATAGGGAACATATTCAACCGACGCACCGAATTGTTTTGCAAACTGCTCAAGATGCTTCCGTGCCTTGCTGTCGTAATGCACGTTCATGGCTTCGGATCTATGATCCGGCCTAACCCACATACCGTTCATCATGGACGGATCGCCAAACTCGATGCCATCCTTGCCGGTTTCCAGAGCATGGGCAATGGTGGCATTGAGCATGGCTTTGTGCCAATCATCAGTTCCGCCTATGGCTGTCTCTTGCGGAATGGATACAACCTGAGGCGACCCCCAGTGATCGGTTACGACCTCCTCCGATCCAGCAATGACATTGCCACTGGGATCTTTTTTGGGACGAGTCTTGAATCTTGTGTTTCCCCGCCCTGCTTGCAAAACATCAGATTGATGCTCAGACGTTACACTGTAGACTTTGCCATTCTCATCCTCTACATCGTAGCCGCGAGCATGCGCAACACCGCCGTTTTTGTGCGTTCCGGGAGGCATGTTGGCATAGGAGCCAAATGGAAAATGTGATTCTTCGGGACCTATGTGTGGCGCGCTCAACAGATGGACCCGGTATGAGTCTTCTACATATGGGCGATAGATATTGCCAGTTGCACCATTTACCAATTCCAGATGATCATGCTCCGACCATGGGCGCAAATCCTTGAATCGGTCGTTGTACCAATGACCCGAGCGATCTGTACGACCGGGGATCATGCGTGTTTCAAGATGTATTTTTTCAGGATGGGGATTTTCTCCGTCAAACCTGCCTTCGTCAATATGCGTCAGGAATTCTTGTGGATGAACAGGCTTTTCGGCTGAAAAACCATGATGGCCAAGAACGGTTTTGATTTCAGGAGTGGAAAACAGTTTGGACTCCGAAACCTTCTTCAACACATCGGATGGCGTTATCTTTTTACCCGGCTGTTCCTGCACAAAGTTATTAATGTATGAGTGAACAAAACGCATCAAATTTGATGACATATGCGATGGCGGTGCGAGGTGCATTGATGCTTCGCGATCCAGATCGCCATATCTTGGAGGAGATGCATGTTGTGGCGCACCAAAATAACGTCCACCATTGTCAGGATTGTCCCCAATGACAGATTTGACTATCGGCGCAACGCGTATTCCCTTGGCAATGACCGGATGCGAGGCATGCCTTTCGTTGTCTGGAACGGTAGACGCCAGCAAGACTTCCAGAGAACCGAGACCAGAAATCGGCCCTTCTTTCGGCTCATGCATCACAGGATTCGTGTGGGATTTTGTGATGATCAGCAGACGCTTTTTAGTACGTCGCATGGTTTTTTTTCCCCGCAGTCGGGTTGATGACCGCAAATCTCTGATCGCCAGCCAAGTCAGGCTGTTCAACTTGATGCTTACCTATAGTCAACCTGACAACCTTGATCCCTTCCGGCGTCAAGTTTTTTTGCAAATCTGCAACATTTGACTCTCTGTTGTTCTTATATAAAACTCCGATTGGAGTCGCAAGAGTCAAAATCTTGTTGTGCGGTATGTGCACAGGTTGCAACTGAAATGCTCCAGCGCGACCGTGTACATATGCCATGGCAAGTTCCAGCCGTTGTTCGTCAGTGAATGAGTCGGCCTTGTGGGCAATGCGATTCCGCTTGGACTTCGTCCACTCGTCCCATATCTGCTTTGCTACTGCATGGCCAACATTCTCGGATACCCCAATCTCTTTGGAATCCAACAATGCCCAACGCAACAGTTCTACGAACAATGAATGATCCACATTGCGAATCATGTCGCCCACTCGCTCTAGAGTCCGTTTGATAGACATAGCACAGTCATGGTCATTGACCCCGAGCCACCTTACATCGGCAGGTCGCTTGGCGTCGCCATAGACTGGCCTTCCATATTGAAGGGAGGGTTGATTGCCAACCCTCCCCGTCCGAACGAATACGGAATACATGATTACCCCTTGCGGGAGTTACCAGCCTCGGACAAGGCAATCGCAATTGCCTGATCTCGGTCTGTAACAGTCTCGCCAGAACTGGTTTTCAATGTCCCATCCTTGAATTCTTGCATCACCTTGGCGACTTTTGCATTCATGTCATCCTCGGATTCCGGTGCATCTTCCACGCCCTTCGCAAGGCCGTATCGTCCCTGACGAATTGCAGCCAGTCGTTCAACTGCTTCCTGTACACCGGGATGTCCCATGATGTCCGGTGCGATCTCGGGATCGAAATATCCCGTCTTCAGGCCGAAAATACGAGTGTTGCGTGCCCCATGGTCACGGAGAACCCTGTCGGCCGCATCGGCGGCCTGTTGAATGGACGCCATATGATGATATGGGATTACTCCACCACGATAACCTTGATCGCCACCCGTGGCTTCCGACAGTGTTGGATTGCTGGGGTGGCTTGAAGATGGATACAAAATTGACCGGGCATGACTGTCACCGGGATACACGTCCGGCGCAAAACCACCACCGCCCTGCACCATTTTTTGCGTCAATTCCAGAGCCTCTCGCTCGCTAAACGGCCTGTCAAAATCACCACGAATACCAATTGCATTCGGATTGCCTGCGGCATGCGTGGCTTTTTCAGTTCCAACAGCAGTCTGGCCAAAGATATGCCGCAGACGTTGAATGATATGGTCTTCGGGATTGCCTTGTCTGTCCGAAGGAACGTCAACCGCAAGGTACGGGTCAACATGCGGCCTGCCTTCCTCCTCCCAACCGCCAAATTTCGGGCGGAATCGAATGCGGTGAGGGCCAATGCCAGCACGGTGCAACAATGCGCTGCTCTGCGTGCGAGGATCAACCTCCAACGCCGCTAGAAGATGGTTTGCCATTGCAACTTTGTCTGGGTCTTCCAGTGCGGCAGACAACCCGCCGGGGGTTGTGCCGGTCTTAACACGAGCCGTAGACGGCTGACTACCCACGCGGCCTACCGGGTCAATATTAGACTCTGGGATAGACGGAGCAAAGGATGGCACCGAAATGGCTTTTTCGGCGAATAGAGAGCCGAGAGGAATGTGAATCCTCGTGGAATCCCGCAGCCAAGGGTTGTTCATCAATGTGGAATCCTGCACGGAATAAAGCGGATCGTCTGGATTCCACAGCGGGATTTTTGTAAGCCGAGACAGTTCCCCGAGATGCATCGGAGAAATTTGCGTTGGAATGTTTTCCATCATGTCACCTGAGTTCCGTTTGTCAGAGTCTATCATCGGGAGCGGGATGCGTATGACGATTGTACAGGGCTGTTCCAGTGTATGATCACCGGCCTGCGGCGCATCCTTGAAGTGTTTTGTCGAACTGCCTTCGTTACATTGCGCAGATGCTCGTTGGCGCGATTGAACTTTTCCAAGCCGCGGAATGGCGCGTAGCCGTGCGTCATAACATGATCAATCAATTCTTGAGGGAATTGCCAGTGCCACACAGGCATGGTTCTCCAGCCAACATCCTTCCAACTGATAGGTTCGACTAATGGGTTATTGCGCTTCATCAGATCCGGGTAGGGAGTTGGATTAAGGTTTGCCAAATCTGAAACTTTGACTTTGGTTGAGGCAAAAGGCACCAACGGCCCCACGACAAGATCGCCCTTGTCCTGACTTACGAACGGTTCAGCCATATGCAATTGAAGAGTCACATGATCTTCAGGTGACAACGGCACATTGTCAGAAGATGGATTCTGAAATGCTTCATTGTTATGTCTGGCAATCGCCTTATGTACAGCGATTTGAAGTCTTTCAAATTTGTCGTTCCAACTCTCAATCTGCCCCACGCTCATATTTTCGCCCGGACCGTATACATGCCCTTCAAACGGCCCCAATGGATCTGCAAGGCGTCCACTTGGATTTATCGGCAAACTAAATTGGTCGTCATGCCACGATATTATATTGCCCCATTGGTCTGTGCTCAATGATATGGGTTTTGCTATTTGACCTGTTTTCGTGGGCAACTCAATAGCAAGGTTGAAACTAATCGGTTTGTTGAGGACGTTTTTTTGCCAATCAGACCAGACGCGATCATCCAACTCTCCAGAAGCATCATCGGGCCTTGACTTTTTCAACTGAGACGAAACCCATTCTTGGTCATTCGCTTTCTGATGGATTTCCTTTGATGCATCCCCAAGCCAACTTAAGATTGGACGTTCGCGCATAGCGTTGTAGTAACCGTTCAAATCACCCGTAAGCGCAGGGCGACCACTTAGGTTCTCCAATGAATCCTTTGTCAGTTCCCCTCCCCATGCCTGATGCATTGCTTGCATAGCCTCGGCAAGACGCTCGGCTCTACGGCTGACATGTTGCTCGGGACGATCCTCAACGTATCCATTCATCCATTTAGGATGCGGCAATGTGACACCTTTATAACCATGCTCAATTGCCGTGGACACTAGCCAAGGCATAAATTCTGCATAGTCCCAGCCTCCATTTGACTCTGCCATTGGAGGCACTACTACCGGCATGCCGCTAAGGGTGCGTTGAAGGCCCCCCAAATTCATAAAATGACTTCCGGGTTGCCATAGTACGTCATGCAATGGCAACAAGTCGGCTTCGGTGGCTTTTGCATCCCGAACCCCAGACGTAGCCTCTTTGATACGGCTTGCGGTTTTTTTCCATTTTTGCGCAACGTCGTTTTGCGCCTCTTGAAGGACTAACGTGCGACCCTTTTCAGGCCATGTTTCATCTGTAAAACGAGCGTGTTGCAACGACATTCCCACTGTGGGATGTGGAAAATGGGCTAAATTTGCCGCAGACAGAATGCCTTCTGCTTTTAAATTGCTTGCGTATTTGTTTGATCCAAGTGTCTTGGACCATTCTTTGTATTCAGGACGCAACGAAGTGTCCATGGTTTTAAAATGCATGCCGGGAAGTTGGATGTCGTCGCCAGTATATTCAGACGTAGCATAACTGATTCCCCTGTCATATACGGATTTCTCCCAGTCCTTGGCCGTCATGCCTTCGGCGGGATGCAAGTTGGCTTGTCCTTTGTGAACGCCAAAAATGGCGGCTTCGTCTGGGTGAACGCCCCGGCTGGTCAAAAGATTGAAATATTTGTGAGGCGTTATGAGTTCGTGAGTGGTGCCCTTTATATCGGCTAGACTACTAAGTCTCCCTGCCGCACGTAGTAGATCGGATCGGTGTGTGGATAATAGACTCGATCCAGCGGCGACTCCTCTAGACGGGTAGGACGTTCTGCCGGGATAATTCAAGGGGTTGCCACGTGGCACAATCTGCGATGGGTCAAAGGGTTTGCCCCCTTTGCCAAATTTTATTGCGTTTCCCGCCTGTTCATTGGCATTCTCTACTGCCTTGACAACTGGGCGATACGGTTCGGGCGCATCATCTCCCCAATATTCAACTGTGCTACCCGGGTGTACATAAACTCGTGTGCCATGGATCGTGACTGTGCCGCGCACAGATTTGACCGGTACATGCCTGTCATTGACAACAGTAGTGAATAGGTGCGAACGCATTGGGTTGAAGGAAACGATTTCGCCTTCCACGCGATGCATGTCTGGAGGCGTAGGCACATATTCACCAACAACTGCCGCCATTGGATATTTAGATTTTATGCGATTCGCTATTTCATACACGCCTTTCTGATGCACTTGAAACTCTGGATTACGAACAGTTACTGCATGGGAATACGCAACAACTGGCTCGGACCATGGATTGGCCGTCTTGGCTTGATGCACAGATTGGACTGGAACACCGAAATTGTTTAGGAAGTTGATGTTGAGCCGAACCCCAATGGGGTCGCCCTTGGAGAGATCAATCAACTTGCCAAATTTTTGCTTGAATGCCTTGTTGTCAGCAAGCCGTGATCGTCCTGTCTTAGACGAGACATCTTTCCACTTTGCGGGTTCGTACGCAGCGTAGCGAATACCTGTGTCAGGGTCAATGCGAGAGCCAATAGGGTCCACGCCCTCATTGACACTTTTGGAAATCATCTGAACGAGCGCGTCCTCATAGTCAAAGAACTTGCAACACGCGCTTGCGTTGACCCTGATTGCATCCTGACTCATTTTCGTCTACCACTACTTCCCGCCATGATCACAACCGACTGTTTGCCAACGGATTTTACGACGTTCCGCAAGTGGTCAAATGCCCTGCCAAATCGCGCTCCAGACCATGGGGCGTAGCCATGTTTGGTTACATGATCTATCAGTTCCGGTGGGAACTTCCAATACATAACTGGAGACTCACGGTAAGGATGCTCTTTGTTCTGAAGTCTCAGCATCAAAGAATAGGCATCCTGACGTGCATTCGTACTAGGTCTGGCATTCCATATGTCGCCAACTTTCCGCTTTACCTGCACTGAATATGGGGCGCGGTTGATTTCTAGAAGTGTTCTTGACTTTATTGGAGAAATCCATGTTGACTCTAACTGGTGCGGCCAACCAAACTCAAAAACCATGTCATCATCATCTTCAATCTGATTGTCGGGATTCCAGTCGTTGTGATCCTCAATTTCCGCAGACAAGTTGTTCAGTACGCCGTAATGTGCATCCATAGATGCATGAGCCAAATCAGTGGCACGCTCGGGCAAGGACATGCGATGCGCATGTTCTGTTTCCTCTTTGGTTTGACTCCGATTAGCGATGCGATCTCTAATGTCGTTTTCCGCCAAACCGTATGGACGTACTCCCCAGATTCGGCTTAGTTCAATGTTCTTATTTGGTATCAGAACACGAACATAGCCTGAGTTGTGATGGCCGATCTCGTCTCCAATCTCGTTTTGCAATTCGCGATGCACTTGATCAACTTCGTCGTCTGTCAAATCCAACTGGTGTTGTTCAAGATCGCCATCAACCCGTTTATGAACGGTGACATTTCCCCTAAGGTTGTCCTTGTCATTGAACTTTTCGTGAAGTTTACGTCCACCTTCTTCAAGCACTCCAACAATCGGGTTTTTGTCCAGTTCTTTGAATGCCTCTTCTACTTCAGCACGACGTCTAGACTCAGGATAGCGGTTCCCGCTCAACTCCTTGAGCGACGACGTCTGCAATATGCCGCCCCATTGCTTGTGCAACTCCCTCAGCGATTCAGGCAAGGTAGTGCCGTAACGACGCTTGAGATGAGGCTTGATTGCAGATTTGTCAACGATCTGGCCGTTTTCCCATGATTCATGGGGCAATGTCATCCCGGTCGCTCCAGAGTCAATGGCAGACGCAACAAGCCATGGCAACACTTCATGTGTGTCCCATGTGTCCGCCATTGGAGGCATCAACAACGGAACTACTGACAACTGGCCATGTCTACCCCGCATCAGCCTATTGCCTAGTTTTGCTCGCTCTGTAGCCTCCTCTGGTGTCTGATGAGCGACGTCATGCAATGGGGCAAAGTCATCATGGTTAACCGTTGGAGGATTGTTTTTGTCGTAAACAACACCATCAACCTCTGCCTTTGTTTTCTGGGCGTTGCGTATGTATTTCTGCGCAACGTCATTCTGAATTTCCTGAACGACCCATGTTTTTCCATGATCCGGCCAATGCTCTTCTTCAAGACGAGCGTGGTGCAATGGCAATCCCTGACCATATGAACGGTAATGCGCACCAGACGTAGAAAACTGATGCAAATCGGTGGGCCACGTATAATGTTCTATAGGCATCATGTGAAAAACGATTTCTCGGTAACGCGTATCTGGCGACGAATCGTGAAACGCAATGTTGGGCATTTGATGCGTGTCAATGTTGAAATACGAAACTGGGCTTTTTCGTGCTTGCTGCGCCCAGCCAATCGCCGTCCTGCCTTCGGCGGGGTGAATATTTGATTGCCCCTTGTGAACTCCGTGCAGAGCCATTTCTTCAGGATGGACGCCTCTGCTAGCCAATAGATCGTGGTACTTGTCTGCGGTAATAAGACTGTTGGCAGTCCCCTGCTTTATAGAACGGTTCGCAATGCGATCCACGGCACGCAATAGGTCACTCCTGTGTATCGTTTGAAGGCTGACATGATGAGAAGATGACTTCAAACGTTGTGAGTTGTCGGGATTAAACGGCCTGAAACCCATCCATTGAAAATCGTGGTGTGCAGACGGATCTATTGTTTTCCCCGGATAATCGGACGGTTCGCCGCGAGCAATGATTTTGGATGGATCAAATGGCTTTCCGCCCTTGCCAAATTGCGACGGTTGATTCGGTTCATTCTCTGGATTTGCTTTCACAATGACGACGGCCTTGGCGTTGTTATGCAACCCCTTGACCAGCCGTTGCAGGTTAGGAGAGGCATTCAAAAACTTTTTGATACCGCCAAATGGAGAATATCCATGCGTACGGAAAAAGTCGCTCATCTCATCAGGAATGCGGTATGTGACCAAAGGCATCGTTGCATGTGGTTGTTGAGGCAAACCATTCTTTTGAAGATCATCCCTCATATCTTGTAGTCTTTCCAACGCAGGAAGGCCTGACAATTGACCGGGGTTATTCATATCAGAAAGTCGTCTCTGCATGTCAGTAGGCGAAATTTTTTCTTTGTATACTGGACTTGCGATAGTAAATAATTCGCCATTTGCGTCTACGAACCGATTTGTATTGAAGAAATTGTCCAGCCATGGCGAAGAAGTATGCATTTCCCACGAATTGTTTTCGATGAGGTCTTGTAGTTGTTTGAGCAACTTGTCATATTGACCTGAGTCTTGAAAGACATTGGGATCTGTCATTTGTTGTTTAATTGGGCTGCTGTCACGAATATGCGCACTATATCTGTCTTGTACAGGTTGCGTCATTTGATCTGCCATTCTGTTGTGAAATGACAAAAGTTCTGGATAATAGTCATAAATATAATTTGCATCAACATCGCCATCAGGCACTACCACTGATTTTTCATTATGTGCAGATGTTGGATGCGGCAAAACCCTATAACTGTCTGCACCGTCGTTACGGATGTGATCCTTTATTGACCTGACCCCCCAATCAAAAATGGCAGGTATATATCCTGAAAACACTTGGCCTTTGTCAGGATCAATGAATTTGATTTGCAAATCATTTCGTTCGGTGTCGTCCCGAGAATTTAACCACTGAGTAATGTTATCAATGACACGATCCGTTAATACGGGTTTCCGCGAAGTGATTTCGCCATTTGAGTTGACTATATTGGCATTTTCAGTGACGAAATTAAACAATTCGTCGCGGCTGTCAGACAAATTTGACAACGTGGAGCCATGCATTTTTTTATGCAAGCCAATGTTGGCTGTTTTCAGGAGTTTATGAATTGGCCATTGAAAACGCACGTCTTCCAGTAAGTCATATAACTCTTTAGGCACATACTCAGTGTCAAGGTGATCGTCAATTGATTCTTGACTAACGTTTCCTCCCCAAGCCTTTTGAATTTGATTGACAATTGACGGCAGTGTTTGTCCATTACGCCGAGCAACATGATCGTCAGTGTTGCCGATCTGACCATTCTGCCAATCTTGATGCGGGAACATGACCGCACTGGCGTTGTGACGCACTACCGCATTGTGAAGTATCCACGGGACAGCCTCTTCCTCCCATTGGTCACCAAACGGCGGCACAGTCGCTTGCGAATTATAGTTAGCAGGATCTTTCACATCGCCATTTGCGATTCGCTCTTTTCCTATTGTCATCCTCTCGTATCCATTGCGATGAAATACATCTTCGGGAGGCGCAAAGTCCGTTTCGACGGCACGGCGACCGGACGACTTGCTAGCGGATTTTCTCCAATTTTGATTTGGGTCTGATTGAACTTCTTGGATGACAACTATGTTCTTGCCCGGGTTCTTACTGTCCGGGATAACCTCGTAGCGGGCATGGGTCAGCATCAGGCTATCGTTCGTGCCACCGTAATGATGTCTGGAATGCGGAAATAGAGACTGATTTATTTCTTTGCCGGGATGCGTAGTCCCAAACTGAAGGACATCTTCGTAGTAGGGAATTGTTTTTTGATGCACTTTTGTCGTGAAACTATATTGGAATAGGCGCGGCTTACGAGCCGCGCCGTGCTGTGCGCTGTCGTTTGGAATCGCTTCGCCATATTTGTTGTTGCTTGAATGGACTTTTGTGATGTATTGAAGACCGTTGTTTTTTACAATGTCGTTCCAACCGCTTGGGGTATGAAGCGAATCTGTCGGATGCTGATCCTTGTGTACTCCATGGAGGGCTATCTCATATGGGTCAACACCGCGACTTAGCAACAGATTATGGTATTGAGACGGATTGAGTGGAGAGTGCTCCGTACCGGACAGTTTGGCACGGTCAACAATACGTTGAGACGCGCGTAGCAAGTCCGACCTTGGATCACCACTCAAACTGAACGGAGAAGTGTGCCCTCCGTAGTCGTTGGGATTACCTTTTGGAACAATTTGTGATGGATCAAATGGCTTCCCTCCCTTCCCGAATTTAACGGGTGTTACATTTTCATCCGCAGGAGTTGCCTTGATGGCAATAATTATGGGACGCGGCTTTGCAGACTTGACTACGTTACGCAGGTGATCGCCGGCGCGGAGGAACCGTTTCAAGCCTCGGAACGGCGAGTACTTGTGTTGTTGGAAGTAGTCAACCATCTCCTGCGGAAAACGATAGTGATAAACGGGCAGTCCAGTATGATCTTGAGAGTATTTGTCATCGTAACGCGTCTTGTAATTGCCAAACACGCGGCGTGCATCAGATGCCAATTGCATTGGAATGTCCGCATCGCCCCTAGATTGTTGGCTCAAAAGATTTGCTAATTCATATGCCTGATATCTGCGCTTGTAGGTCAGAATGCTTGGGTCCAACCTGTAAGAATGCCCATTTTGATCTTTGAGGTCAAGAAGGCCAAGGCCACTTGCAATACGATGTGGTTTTACAGACACATCTATATGATCAACGTTTTCGTTGTTGCCCCCAAACGCCTTGGTGTTGGCGAGATGGTTCAATACCATGTTGTACATGGATTGTTGCACTGAGTTATGATCACGTGCATGATCGTTGAGATAATTCAAATCATAGGCATGTCCATCCAAACCCAAGTCTTTGTTGGGCAGCCATCTCGTATATGACCTAGAAAATTCGTTTTCATTGAACCTATGACGAGTCGCACGACCTTCAAGACCGAGTGAGTGCGGAGAGGTTAGCCTGTAAGGCCCATGATTTATCCTGTCGCCTGATTTCGGATCGGTCATTCTTATTTCAAGGTTGTCGGTCTGCGGTGACTCTGCCCTTGAACGCATCATAAGTAGATGCAACAACCGTTGCATATCAAAGGCACTTGGCGTTATGGCGTGAGGGTTATCTGTAGTCCCTTGAGGATGCATTTCGTCTGGATCGAGATCTTTTCGACGCCCTAGCAATCGCAAGAGTCTGTATACTTGCTCCGCCGAACCATCCCCAATAATGCTATCCGCATGCGCAGACGCCTCGTCGGCTATGTTGTATGTAACAAGATTGGATACATCGGGCAGTCGTTGGAGCAGATTGCGATATTCCGGCACTGACTTCTTCTTACTACTTACAAAGTCAGAAACCGTGCGTTCCTTAAGATCGCCACCCCATGCGGCATGAATAGCCTTGATTATGTCGGGAATAGTCTTGCCATACCGACGCGCAATGTGTTCATCAGGACCTTGCTCAACTTCTCCGTTGTGAATCATTCCAGCATCTGGATCGTGAGGAGGCAGAATAATTCCACTGGCACCATGATTTACAATGGCGTCATGCAACATCCAAGGGACAGCCTCTTCCTCCCAATTGTCGCCAAACGGCGGCACAACATGATTAGGGCTGTAGGTTTCGGGATGGGCTATTTCGCCATTATTCTCTTTATGTCCGGCTCGCCTTTGCGCATCCTCATCACTCCTCCACAACACATCGGTTAGAGGGGCATAATCTTTTTCATTCCATGATTGGCGACCATAAGCCTGAGGATCGCCTTCCTTGCGCCAACCTTGATTGGCATCGGACTGCACCTCTTGCGTAAAGATGGTTTTCCCGTTTGGTTTTTCGGGATCGGGCAATGTTTCAAACCTATGCCAGAAAAGGAGCATGCCATTTCCAGACATATGATGATAAGACTTTGGGAAAACGTTATTGGAAAATGTGTGGTGTGGTGCCGAAATTGAAAACAGGCTTTCTCCATACGGAACTTGATCGCCGTTATGCATAGTGTTCACGCTTAGGTGACCAAGACTAACCGGGCCATCTTGTGGGAATTGACGAGTGGCATACCCAACACCCCGGTTGAGAACCTCGTTATGCCAGCCTATGGCGGTTCGACCTTTGGACGGGTGGAAATCCGATTGTTCCTTGTGAACACCAAACAACGCCATCTCGTCTGGATGAACGCCACGGCTTGCCAATAGGTTATGGTATTTTTCAGGCGTAATAAGTTCCATCGCCTTGCCTTCTGATCGTGCCCTGTCTTCAAGGCGTGCGCTTGCTCGGATCAGATCAGAAGTGGGTTGGCGTGAATGCCATTTATCTTGTGAAGCATTATCTGGCAAGTGTTGGGGGAAGTAACCTTGATGCCCGGGGGTAACTCCTGCATAATCCGCAGGATTTCCACGCGGCAAAACCTTTGATGGGTCGAACTGTTTGCCACCTTTGCCGAACTGAACATTTCCGATTGGCTCGGGGGTTTCCGCTTTTACAATGTCTGATGATTGACTAATCCGAGCAGCCCACGTTCGACCAGCATTCCCGCCCCACAAATCCCACGCCACTCGCCCCGGCGACGGGAACCCTTCTTCACCGGTTTTGAATCCCGTAGCCTTGCGATCAACAGCATGGCGACTGAAGAATGAATGCATCCGTTTCACGGTGGAGAGACTCAATGGGCGACCTGAAGCAATTTGATTAGCACGAGTCAATCCAATACGCGTACCACCGGGATGCCCTTGATCTTTCCATGCCAAAGCCCGCTTCGCTGCCGCAATCATTGACGAAGTAGGCTTGAATGTCTTGTCGTTACCCATTTTCAATCCTTCGCAACGGACGCCAAAAGTCCACGCAAAATTCTACGCTGAAACGCATCGTTATGGATCAGATCCGACAACTCAGCGTTAATTTTGTCAGGATCGGTTTCATCCAACGGTTTGGAATGGATTCGGACTGCTTTGTCCAAAGTGTCGTTTTCCGCAAGAGACTCTGG
>Ga0129333_10000023_pt1 | contig 85173 bp, 119 predicted proteins | sample CPB6_08_DNA_FD_94474 | JGI IMG/M metagenome (GOLD analysis project Ga0129333, IMG submission 94474) | Freshwater to marine salinity gradient microbial communities from Chesapeake Bay, USA - CPBay_Sum_0.6_0.8_DNA | ecosystem: Environmental > Aquatic > Marine > Coastal | place: USA: Chesapeake... | reverse complement strand
TCCCACCTCACCACCGACCAAAACTTTGGCTGTGTTGGTGCCCCAGATAGGGTCAGAATAAATCTCCAAAAATAGGATGAGGATATCACCATATAGTTTTTTGGAGTTGTTCTGGATGCCTCCGGTGCCATGTGGGTGGGTGCTTAGAATGCCGAATTGCCCGTCGGGCAGGTGGTAGAGGGTTCCTGGTAAAATCACGATTGATCAAATCAGGGTCCGTAAATATTGAATCGTGGGTTCCAGACCGTCTTCCCATGTCACCAATGGTTGATAACCGAGTAATTCTTTTGCAAGAGAAATGTCAGCCAAGGAATGACGCACGTCTCCAGGCCGAGGTGGGACGTGCTCGACGTGGACGTCGTGGCCAAGACGACGGGAAATTTCATGTAGAAGATTGTTGACTCCGACGCGGCGGCCACCGGCGATGTTGACCACCTGACCGGTAAATTTTTGAGATGAATTTGCAGCAAGCAGGTTGGCGTGGACGGCGTTGTCGACATAGCAAAAATCACGTGTTTGTTCTCCATCTCCGTAAACAGTAATGGGACGACCTGTCAACGCCGAATTGACGAAGCGTGGGATTGCAGCAGCATAAGCACCATCAGGCGATTGCTTAGGACCAAAAACGTTGAAATAACGTAGGTTTAGCGTTTCGATGCCATAAATCGTTGTGAACACTTGCATGTATTGCTCGCAGGCAAGTTTTGTGACCGCGTAAGGTGACAGCGGCTGGGTGGGAAGGTCTTCGCTTTTGGGAAGCACCTCTGTCTCACCATAGGCGCTCGACGAGGCCGCAAATACCACTCGACGCACGCCTGAATGACGAGCTACGTCGAGTACACGTACCGTTCCTCCCACGTTGACCGAATCAGCTTCACAAGGTTCAACTATGCTACGAGGTACAGAACCCAGCGCTGCCTGGTGAAAGATTACCTCCACTCCCTGTGCGGCCTTTGCCATAGCTTCCGCATCTCGGATGTCACCTTCCAGTCGTTCGACGAGGGAGGCCTGCTGGATTCCAGCAAGATTTTTCCAGTTGCCAGTGGAAAGGTTATCAAGCACCCGCACTCGCTCGCCAGCCGCAGTCAACGCAGCGACGATATTGCTACCAATGAAACCGGCACCGCCGGTGACCAAAAAACGCGCGTTAGCCATTTGATTCCTCAATCTTTTTGATGACGCGCATAAAGGAATCCTCGCCGTGGTCCCCGCTGTACAGGTAATCGATAGCACGCATCACTTCCGACAGCTTGCGGATGTTCTTTACCTGCTGACGGAGGTACGCCAGCGTTTCCTCACTATAATCGGGACAGTAACCGTACTCGTCCTCCTTGCTGTTGTTCTCGATATCGTTCTCCAGTTCATCTGCAAACTGATTGACAGGATAGTATGGATAGGAACTGCCTACGAAGTGTCCACCTGACATGATGTAACCTCCTGTTCTCAATGTAACACAACACACGTCACTTTTCAATCAACAGTTCGACATCATCGTCCCAATAAAGGTTGATGAACCTCTCTCGTCCGTCCACGAGCATCCTGCAACGTATCCAGGACGAAAGGTTGTCGCAGCGGCGCTTTGCACGCTCGTCCACCCCTATGACATCCAATACCAAGCCATCGATGATCTCGTCGCCCGAGAGCTTGCCGGACACGTGGACTCGAACCATGTCACCGATTTTCATGAGGCGTGTCAAAACAATGGGTGGCATCCTTCAAATCTTTTTCAGGAAATACATGTTGGCCCAACCCACCTTCGTGACACCGTGCCCGACCATGACCCTGCACCCGTTGCCGCCTTGATGCTCCAGAGTTTCCATGATGATTCCAATCTGACCTGGAAGAAACTCCCCGATGCGATTATGAGGCCAAAAGCGCTCGGCGCCCTTGCCCCAGCCGAAGAGTAGTGATAGCTCATCCGTGTTAATTACATGGACGAGGTCGCCTGGAACAAAACGAGGATTTCTCAGCTTCGAAGAATTTTGAAGGCTATTGAACGTGGTCATTGCGTTACCTCATCCAACCAGGCGGAATGCGTCCAACCTTGCCCACGCGGTGTCAAAATATTGTAATAAACACCACATAAAGAAGATACATTCGCTTCAAAAACAATGCAAAAATCTGCTTCTTCAAGCTCGGATAGCTTTTCCAGCCGTGTGAGCGAAAGATAAAGGTTTGCACCGGATTCATTGACACGAAGCAAGGTTCCCGGAGGATGCGGTTCCATACACCTCATCGTATCACTCCCACCGTCATGTTTTCACAGGGTCGAACAGGTCATATATCCATGATGAATTTTGTCGAACCGTGTTGCCGTTGTTCAGGAAGATTCGGTGCTTTGTTCCCCATGGAACTTTGACGTGGGCGACGACGATGCCGTAGTGCACCGGTGGGTTTCGTTGCTGATATTTGTTGGGAACGAGCAGTGTACCCACGGGCAGGAGCTCATCGTTCACTGCAACACCTCGAGGTCATCTTCGGCAAACAGAGTGAAGTCCCAAATAATGCCTGTGGTTACCAACAATTTTATTTTCGCGACCCTTCTGGTGGCCGTCGGTGCCCCATCGATCGATTGATAACGCATCACGGTGCCAAAGATAGAGGAATGTGGAAGAGCGTCGGAACCATAGTACCTATCCAATTTTACGAAAGAACCAACATCCACCATCATCAGTCCTCCTGCCTTCACAAGTTTTCTATTTCGTAGAAGAAGCAAAGCGTGGTAACGCCGTCGTGAAACAGGATTTTGAACCTCGGCACCGCCCTGTCGACATCTCGTTGCACGACGATACCAACCTCCGCACGGCGAGGTCCCATATAGGGTGTCCGTGCTTTGACCATGTCTCCAACGTTGGGGTAAAAATGGTATTTGTTATCCGCCGAAGGAACCATAAATGATCTGTGAATTTTTTACCCAACCGATCTTGCCATCGGTAGTGAGCACCCTGTATTCATAAGAATTTTCATCGATAACTAGGTATAAGCAATTTGAGGTTGCCCTAGAAACCACTCTGGAATCCAACGAGGCATCGGCCGGGATGTCCCAAATCGGGCAGCCGTTTTGAATTTGGACTAGTTGTCCAGGTCTAAAAGAAGCGGACTTCATATTTCTTCCAGCTGATAGTAAAAACAACACTTGATGTTACCGTCCTGGAATAGGACCTTGAATCTTGGTTTGCTTCTATCTTCTCCAACCTCCACCAAGACTCCTACCTCTGCAGGTCCCACATAGGAGTAAGATTCTCTTGTCCTCACCATTTGACCAACCTTTGGAGACCAAAATTCATCCATACTTCATCCAAAACATTTCATAGTCCTCCAAAGCCTCAAGACCCATCAGTTTGGTGCAGAACTCCATGAACTGTTCCTCCGAAGAAAAGTGGATAGGTTTTGACTCTGGTGCCGGATGACCCTCAAAAGAGTTGCCGAGGTGAAGCCACAATCCGCCTTGCCCATCACGGTTCACTTCGCACCAGACGTTGTCACCGGCAAGGAACTTCCTGTAGAAGGGCCCGACTTTGTTGCCGTACTTGTCACTCATCACTTACCTCCAAGCAATTCGTCGACCGTAAGCTCCGGCTCTCCATGCCGCTGGGGAGCTCTCCACGGAAGGGAACCACGTTCTTCCCTTCGTAGATTGTCGGTCGATTCGAGGCGCATAACGCTCCACGGTACGACAGCCGGACCATTGCGGACTTCTTCTTGGAGGTTTTGTCGTCCGATGCGTTCGGCTTCTCGCTCGGTCTCGCAGTCCACCAACAAATCAATGTGAAAGGTAACTCGGTAAATCGTCATGTCTTTCCTCTATTATAGGATTTTGATGCGTGTATGGATTTGATAATCCGGAATGGGGACCTCACTAGTTGTCCCATCAGATGTCAACAAGGTATAGAAGGTGAGGTGTGTGTACCGCTTCCGCTTCTCCTCCAGGAGGATGAGACCAAAGTATACGCGATCCACGAAAGGATCGCCGCTGTACGCTCGCATCGTCACGAGGTCACCAACGGTGGGTTTCATGTCACCTCCAGGTGGTGCAATTCATCAACTCACCCAGTCCATCCTGACCCAAGCAATTCCATTGGGGAAGAGTAGCTTGCCCCAGAGTTCGTTCCAATATTCCCTGACCTCCAAGAGGATGCCACTGGTTTTGTTGGAAATCGACAGACGATCACCGCCGTACCTTCCGATCTCAAGGCATGGATTGACACCGTCCTGCAAGGACAAGAGACTTCCGATTTCAAGGTTGGGATTGTCTTTCGGCTCCATGATTTCATTGTATCCACGGAGCCGAAACAATTCACCAAATTTTTTTCAACGCCTTCGGCCTTTGGGCTCGGGTGGGGGCGGCACCGGAAGTCTAGTTGGAATTTTGGGTAGAGCTGGGATCAAAGAGGTTTTTTGCTTGGAGGCTGCCGCTGGTTCTTGTTCTGCTTTTTTGCCAGAAGGTTCGAGCCGCGAAAGCAATTCGAAGAACTCATCATCTTTATCAAAATCAAAGATGATTTGTTTCGCTTTGTCCATTATGGGCTTTGGTACGTTGGTGCCCATGATGGGGAACGTGGCTCCGCTCCGCGCATTTACTGCCATCAATTCCTCTTTGATCAGTTGACGAATCTCTTTCATGGTTATCTTCATGGAAGATAAATATATCAAAAATTCGTTTAGATCATACAAAATCGATGCATAGGTTGGAGACGTCCGTATAGAAAATTCGGCAAGGTCGCCGGGGAGAACGAGGTCACTCGGTGGCCTCGAAGTTCCTTTTGGTAAATTCATCGGAAAAAATCGATGTCTTCCCATCGTTCCAAAGAATCTCGTAAAATCCCGCAAGGTCAAACTTGATGACAACAGCTAACTTTGGGCGGTTTGTTATCATCGAATCAAAGCTCATGGGGCTAAATCGTAAAAGATCACCGACCCGCGGATTCACTGATCACCTCGAAGACAAAACGATGTGTTTCCGAAAAAACCTGCACGGAACCGTCAGGGGCAAGCACCCGATATTTCTTTGGATAGTTACCGTAGGTTGGGAATTGCGGTTTCTCAAGAAGGATGCCAAGGATCTTAGAATTGGCTGAACGGATCCCGGCCCGGGAAGTAAAGGTACGCTTCAGGAGGTCGCCTGGTTGCATGTTTCTATATTATCCTGTGACTCACGGACTATTCACACTACCGGATGCAGTCCATCTCCCTCACGATCCAAGTGAAACCAAGAGGAATCGATCCACGCAGGACCACGAGATGTAAGCATCCGGACGTATTTGGATGGAACCGCCTTGCGACCAAGTTGGAAAAAATCAACGTGCAACACGGTGCAGAACTCGTTGTGGTTGATCTGAACGTCACGTTTCGAAAAAAGACGAGATTCATCAGCAAACCCCATGATGAACTTGCAACGTGGTAGATGGGAGACGTACAAATCTCCGATCTTCATCCGATCACCTCCACTTCGCCTTCCAAGAAGGCGAATTCCATAACAGCACCGTCGGAGAGAAGAACGTGGGCAAAAACCATTGTGAAGGAATGCGGGACGGCGGGTTCAACTTTCACCACCAATCCAATTTCTGGGGCGATGGGTTCCAAGATGCGGATGTCCATCGAATTAAACTTGACGATGTTTCCAGTTTGAATGTCCATGACAATCACCTCAAAAGTTTGACGGCCCATTGGCTAGACCAGCATTCTTCATATCCATAAGCGGTCAGCAGACGGGCACGAGAGCCCCTCCAACCAGAGGTATCTCGTTTCCATCCGAGGAATATTCCGATTTTTTCTGGTTTGTTAAGTTCGGGGTTGTATTCATATTTGAAAGGAGCGGCGACCACCAAGGCCCCGGGATGCAGCTCCATCACAGCACCTTCACTTCATCGTCCCAGTATAAGGAGATCTTTTCGAGGTAACCCTGGTAAAGGATGGTGAGCTCGGCCCACTGGGACCAATTGTCCCTCCGCCGTTTTTTTGCTTTTTCGTTGATGTAGTTGACCTGGATGACGAGGCAAAATCGTAGATCCGGCTCGTTCGAGGCACTATCCAAATTGATGGTGATAAGATCTCCTGATACCATTCCAGTTCATGGTATCACGCAATGTGGGAGTTTTTCACCCCACGCCGCTGTGACCGTTGGATCCAGTTATCGCTAGGAAATTTTTCGATGGGATGTTGGTGAGACCGCACAGGAGTTGGTAGTCTATGGAGGTGCCGCTCGATGCCGAGATGTATAGCGTTGTGGTACGTAGTTCTTGATTGATGCTGACGCCTTGATCCAGCGTTATGTAGTTACCCGACTTGAAACCATTTTCGGTGAAGGCCACGGAAATTTTGTCGATTATGTTGGCGCCCCTGTTGACGACGTTAACGAACCTTGTGACGTATGGAAACTTGTAGCTGTGGATCGAACCAGCCGAAATGATGGAAGAAGATAGGTACGGCAGTGCCGATATTTGATACGCAGGAGCAGAATATTCTCCATTTGATGGCCAATTCAAAGACATAATTGGGACCCTTGACTAATTATGCTCAATCTCTACAATAAAAGAAAAATTTGGGGAATTATGTCCGGATTCACGACGATTGGTAGAAAATCTTTATTCGCTGGGGAAGGAAATGTCAACGCAAATGCAGTGGGACCGTTTGGTTCACCGATAATGGCGGAGCTCCATCCTACGGCCCAAGCAGCATTCATATACACCGTGAATCCTGTACAGTGGACCACTTCCTCCGTAGGTGCCGGTTCTTATGTGAATTCTTCCCTGGGAGTCATGACCAGCTCGTCCGGCACTTCCACTTCTGGTTCGGCTGATGTGCGGCTATCCAGAAGCCTCAAATACAGACCTGGGCAAGGTTCCATGTGTCGATTGACCGCAATTTTTGACCCAGGGGCACCTGACACTTTGCAGTTAGCTGGCATCGGCAACGAAGAAGAAGGATATTACTTCGCAAGGAAAAATACCGAATTTGGCATCCTCCATCGTGAAAGATCAAAGAGGGAAATTAGAAGCTTCACCATCACTAGCCCGCCCGCTGGGGCGGCGACCGTCGTTGTCACACTCGACGGATATTCGACATCAGTACCAATAAACGGCGGAGGTTCAGCAAATCAAACTTCTTATCAACTGTCTCAAGCGGATTACTCGCAGGTTGGTTCAGGTTGGCACGCCGAATCGATAGACGGCATCGTGTATTTCGTCTCCAAGATACCAGGTCCTAGGGCCGGCACGTTTTCAATGACCAATGGAGGATCAATAGCAACGGTGTCTACGGTGCAAGCCGGGGAACTGCCCATAGAAACATTTATATCTCAGTCGCAATGGAACATTGACAAGTGCAACGGAGAAGGAGACTCAAGGTTTCAACTAAATCCTAGTCTGGGGAACGTGTATGGCATCGGCTACCAGTATTTGGGATTTGGTAACGCGTTTTTTTCTGTGGAAAATCCAGAAACTGGTATGTTGACGGCTTGTCACATGATCAAAAACGCAAACAGTAGAAGCACCGTCAACATAAGAAACCCCCAAATGACAGCCCGATGGGCGGCAATAAACAGCGGTTCTTTGGCAACCCCCATATCTGTCAAAGGGGCGTCAGCCGGTGTATTTACGGAAGGGATGATCGTCAGGAACATTGGACCAGCCTTTTCGTCCGGTTCCGCAAGGGTGGGTGCTGCTTTAGACTTAGACACAAACTTGGTGCCAGTTATTTCCCTGCGTGCAAACACAATATTCACGGATCAATGCAACTATGGTGAAATTGATCTATTCAACTTAGCGGTGGGTACCGATACTGGCTCCGCAGCGAGCACCATCTTGACCGAAGTATATGTCTACAAAAACTTATCATTGGGTGGACCGGTCAACTGGAAGCACGTGGATCAAAGCAAATCGATAGCCGCTGTGGACTTGGCTGCGACTTCCTATAGTATTGGTCCTAGGACCCAATTACTAAAGAGCTTCTTGGTTGGCGCTAATGAAGCCACGGTTCTTTACATTCAAAATGAAAATTTTTTTCTTACCAGTGGTGAAACGTTGACTGTATTGGCTCGAGCCACAAAAAACACGACGGAAGCTACGTTTTCGTTATCTTGGTTTGAAGACCAATAAGAGTACACGAAATGTAACCCTGGGTTTACTTTCGTGCGTCTTGAAGATTAGCCATATTAATCCATCCTGTCTTGGTACGCGGAGAAAGTACTAATCCCATGCCACGTTCATTTATCTCCAGCAGGATTCCTACTTCGTTGTGGTAAAGTTTATCGACCATGCTCTTCCAAGACACCGGTGTACCTGGGAGGTCGGAAAACTGATAAAGTCGAAAGCAAATTCCACTGTGATTGGGAATTTGGGCTGTGATCACCAGATCTCCGATGCTCAGCATTGGACCAACTCTTCTTCGAAGTAACTCAACCTACGCCCCGGCTCGTCGCTCCACATGACAAAAAATTGGGCACGATTATCTTCGTCGTAGTTTTTATCAACGATAATTCCTAACACGGCCTTAGTCGGATCGTCTTTAACTGGTGGAAGACGAGAATCAGAAAAAATATCAAAGCGATTGTAACGAAAGGTGACTAAGCTTCCATTGACGAGGTTCATGGTTCCTCCCTGGGGATAGACACGAGAGCTTCATTAGAAAGCTTGTACACTCCGGTGGGTGTGAGTACAGTGGCCCGTTTGAATCCTACCTTGAGGACGATGGCTGGGAAAAGCCTATCAGAGCTCAAGGTAGATTTAGAATCATCGACTGTGTAGTAACCATGATTTTCGGATCCACGATCAGAACGAGAAGACCAGCAAATGAAACCTGGCTTTAACGTCTTCACATTCACATCTGTCAGAAATTTGTCAGCGAGCGTCATCCGATCCTTTCGATCCACATAGAATCTTTATGAAAGAATGTAGAATTGATGTAACCTTCGAAAGGTAGCACTATCTTCAACCAGGTTTGAAACTTGGTGTCCCTTTGTGGGAGGTCAAAATGTTCGGCCGAAAAGAGCCGAGAAGAGGAAACAACAATGAAGTCACCTACATCGAGGAAACAATTACCAGGTATGTACCTATCGTACCCCTCCGGTTGGTTTAGGAAGTCGCACAACATCATCGGCTTTGGAAGGATAACCATCGAGTTGGCACGCTTCTTCACCCTCCACAATGATCCTGATAGTTCCCGGCTGCCCATAGTCATATGGTATCACAGAGGTGCAGGCTTTTCATCAACCACTTCCCAGACCTTTTCCGTATCTTCAAATATGATTCCTCCGAACAAAATAATGAACCACCACCGGTGTTCCTCATCACCCCAGGTGTTCGTCCGCGGAGATCTATCCAAAATTATTCCATATGGAATATCTCCACCCCATGACTCTGCCCTGCCCCTCACGATGTCGCCGATCTTCATTCGATGAGCTCCAACCTATAGTGATCGACCCAAACTTCCCGATTACCAACCAATACCCTCCAAAACGTCTCTCTTGACTCCAGAAGCACCACCAGACCCTCTTGCAAAAATACCGGTTTGTGATATCCATACTCTCCTGGAAAGGTGTCCCAGGCCCTGAAAGCGGTGAAGTATTCCGTCCGCCAATTCGTTGATGAAGTTGCCGCGGCGAGCCGACCGACGAGCTCCCTGCACGAACCATCTCCAGTTGTTATCATCCATGAACCTCGATGTGCATCCGTGGATCGTCGAAGCGGAAGGCGACCTCCTCCACCTGATCACCGGTAAAAACCAAGATGATGACGTACTCGTCGGACCACTTGGTGATACGTGATCCCAGGTAAATCCCAAAAATTTCGCATGGAAATCCAAATTCCTTGGTAATTTCCACAAGATCACCCGGCTGCAGCATGGTCTTCCAAACTTACCACCGAAGCGACGTGGACCCAACCACTGGACGAACCCGACGTGATCTTGATGAACTTTTTCACAATTTTGTTATCGACGACGACGACAAGGCTTCCCTTTTCCAGGTACTGGTTCGTACGTATGTCGTTATCCTTCCAGGACGCAAAAACGTAACCTGAAATATCGACAACAAGTATCTCTCCTAAATTGACCGAATAGACCATCTTCCTCGATCAAAGCAGAGCTACGACCGGATACGCTGAAGAATCATTGCCATCCTCAACGACCTCCCAGAAAGGCGAAATGACAACCTTGGATTTCTTCAAAAGGAAGAGATGTGACTTTACTTCGCCAATGTTCTTCCAAGACTTTCCCTCCTCTGTCCAGACCGGTTCCGTCGTGTATCCCACCTTGTGGACCCCTCCATCTTGGAAAAGTCCACTTTGAATATCCCTAATTTTGAAGAGCTTGGCCATGGTTTAAAGTATCATGGCAGTGGGAACAAATTCATTGACAGATTTCATCTTCAATGACACAAGAAGACGTACATTCTTGGCATGAACACTCTTCACCACAAGAACATGAATGATAGATATGGTCTTCAGTGGCTAGCACATACTGGTTATCGCAGTATTGTACACACATCTCCCTGAACTGATCAACTCCAGCTAAATCGGAAATCTCTTCATTAGATTCAACATCTTCCCAAAAGATTTGTTCGCAGGTCAGCTGACAATCCAGCCACACGGAACAGTTCGTTGGAGGTTCACAATTATCTTCGTTGACGACAGCATAAGAAAGAAATCTTTCTTCTTCGCTGGCTGGGAGAACCTTGCCGGCGCAAGAGAGGCAAGAGTCAGAAACAACGCTGAACATTAACAGACCAATTGTAGCTGTATCTTTCATTAATTTAATTAATATCATCTTATCTCTTTCTTGTTCAAATACAGACTACAAAAAGATCAATTCTTCCGGACCTATCCTACCCCAGTAAGAAGCCGCTGCCACTTTACAAGTGATATTTTTGGTGACGGATAGTTCACAGGCCATGTGGGTGTGCCCGGCCAGAACAACGACCTTGCCGTCACAATTTTTCATTAATTTTTCTATTTCTTGTCCCAATACAACGTTTGTGTTATATGGTAACCAGTAATCTCGAGATATCTGCCATTTGGATTTGGTTGCTTCTGTCCACGGCGGAAAATGTGTCGCAACGTATACAACGTCATTTTCCTCCAAGGCAGATTTCAATTTTGCTATCAATTTTTTTGCTGATTTATGGGCACGTTCTTTCCACGCCGCAGCCTGTTGACCGTAATTTGCAAAAGAAAGATAATCCAAGTTAATAAAACGATCAATGCACCACTTCGTTAGGTTTGGATCCCCAGCTGATACATCATACCAACCCTCATCTCCCACGAGTGCTATGCCGTGTCCTAGCGATATTGGATCCTCTTCAATCGACAACCATCTCAGGTTAGCATGAAGGCGACACAGCCTTTTGACGTCTGACTCCACCGAATCACGATGACGCCAGTAGTAATCGTGATTACCCATGACAAAGTAGATGGGTCTATCATAATGAGTGGCCAAATACCTAAGGTGAGATTCCAACATCACGCCGTTGCTTATGTCACCCGTGATTATCAAACCATCGGATTCGACAGAGTTCAAACGACTTATGAAACGTCTCTTCAGAAACGGAAGCAGTGACATGTTGATGTGGGTATCGCTGAGCCAAATATACCTTTTCATCTTACATCAACACCTCTTTCCTAATTAAAATGCGGAAAGTCGTATTTACTTTCCGCATCGGAAAATACATCCGATTGATGCCAAACTGGCAATATTCAATTTTGAATATCTCGAAACATCAAACCGACCAGGTACTTGATCTTTGGAGCCAAAAGCAACATCAATTTTTCATGATCTATTTTCTTTAGATCTTCTTTTTTTACTTCATCTATCGCACGAAAGCTACCATCCCAGTCCTGCAGTTCCTGAGATTGCAATAGATCTAAATGTACTTTGTCACGTACGCATAAAGTCAAAAGGGAGTCGACCAACGCCCCAACCCATTTGGTTACATCTAAGGATCTTTCGTCCTCTTCTGTGGAAAGCCTAGATTCGGAAAGCACGACGCTGTTTAGGCTTTCCATTACATCACCAACAAAAGAACCACGATAATTTTTTATCTCTTCAAGCACCTCGCGGCATGTGGCCTGAGGATCTCCATTCCAACGTGCCTTCATCGCCCGATTGACAGCAAATTTTCTTGGAGGAGCCCCATCTTCGCTGGGTATGGTCAGTTCAAACTTAATGCTCAGCTTGGGAACCTTCATGCTACGATTGTAAACCACTATCATCGATAGTGATACTTAACCACGTACGGAGGTGCCAAATGCTTACCAATCAAGATTATGAATCGTTGTTGGGAATTGTCAAAGAAGAATTTCCAGATTTCGAAATAATCAAAAAGGATAATTCCAGCTTAATGAAAGTAATTGACGTTTTCCTACGCGCAATAACTTTTGGTAGGATGAAACGTTTTATGACGGATTTTATCACGACCATTGGCCACAAGGTTTACGTGCCCGCCGACTGGGACGACAACAGCCCAGCAACAAAATCTTCAACAATTCGTCATGAGCGTGTGCACATGCGCCAAGGCAAAAAATATGGAAAGTTCCTATTTTCTTTGCTGTATATTGCAGTACCATTCCCTACACTCTTTGCTTACTTTCGCACAAAGTTTGAAAAAGAAGCATACGAGGAGACGCTACGTACGGTCCACGAGTACTATGGACCATCCATTTTTACCCCCGGTTTGAAGGAAAAAATCGTCAGCTTATTTGTCGGCCCAGAGTACTTTTGGATGTGGTATCGCAAAAAGGATATCGAAAGCTGGTACGATGAAACCGTCAAAAAAATTTTGAATAACTCGTAAATTCAAAATTGATCTTATAGAAGTCGTATAGGTATCCTTAGCGGCTGGGGTTCAGCCCTCCAGCCAGGAGGGTACCATGAAAAAATCAGGAAGTCTGTTTTTGTCAGGAATGCTGGTATTTTTGGTGGGTTGTTGTTCCGGTCTTGTCGGTGCTCCCGTTCAACGTCAGGTACCCTTCGACACAGCACGAAAAAGAAATATTGAACTTGAAAAAGAAACAACAGTTGCACTCGTCAAAAAAGACGAGGACGGCATAATGTCTTACTGCGCTGGTCTTTGGGTCTCCAAGGGAGTAATATTGACGGCAAATCACTGCGTTGTCGATGAAACACCGGTCATATTTTACTCAACCCAAGAAGATTACAAAAACAATAAAGTAAGAATGGCACTAGTTGCCGCGGCGGACGAAAACAACGACCTAGCGTTGCTTTTTGTAGATCCAAACTCCGAACCACAACATCCAACGATCGATCTGTCAGAAGACTTGGAATTTTCCGTTGGAGAGGAAGTCGATATCATTGGGCATACTGTAGGATATACTTGGAGTTATTCACATGGAAATATCTCAGCAATCCGAACAGAAGCCGAAGGTCCGAAACCAATAAAATCAGAAATGGTGCTACAAATATCAGCACCGGTTTGGATGGGCAACTCTGGCGGTGGGGCCTTCGACGCCAACGGCAGATTCGTCGGACTGTGTTCCTGGATAACCAGGAGAGGACCTTTTTTGTCGTTTTTTATCCATCGAGAAACTATCAAAGACTTCGTACTGGGTAAGGAGCTTTCACTCCCGTAGTTTCATCCAGTACCAGTATAGCTTCAGCGCCCCATCGTTGGGAGGTTCATTTCCTAATATTCCTTGGAAAAAAATCTCCCACATGCGCGCCGCGTAATCGCCCACACCAGGCAATTCAGACGCGTGTTTCCAATCATTTTTGAGGTAGGCGGTAGACATATCACGCAACCGCTTCGTTCGTCTTTTTCCAAATCCCAAACAAGAAATCAAAGATTCAATCTCAAAAAGATCAGCGGAGCAGAACTCCATCGGTCCTGGCCAACGCCGAAAAAATTCTGGTAAAATCTTTTCAATTTGCTTCCTTGAAGTACAGTTCAACAGGATGCAAGCGACAATGCACTTCCATTCATCTGGATAAAGATCTTCTTGGATGAGACTCCACGGGCTACGAGGAGGATGCCAGGATGAGTTTCGTGCCACGAATCCAATTTATCAATTAGACAACAACATTACACGTATCCCAACTTCATCAAATTCAAAAATAAATCTCCAAAAGTTCCATTCAAAAGTCTCTTGGGATCAACCCACATCGCCAATCCTTCAGGGGAGGAACGCATGTTGCCAGTTGCGTCGTTTGCCTTATAAACAACTACAAATCTTGTCCTGCCAACGCCACGATATACCTCGGTCATATCCGTAGCAATCAGTCCAGTTTCTTCCCACAGCTCTCTACGGGCAGCCTCCTCGGACTTCTCTCCCAATTCGATCATTCCCCCCGGCAGGTTGATGTCATTTTCGTCCCCATTACGTGTGACAGCCAGGACCTTTCCATCCGCCCTCTTCACGATGACACACACCGCTGTCGGAATTTCCGTCGTTGATTCTTCGTCCGTCAAGACGTTTCCTTTGTTTCCGATGACTTTCATTCCGACACGAATGTTGCCCGGTGCATCATATCTGCGAGAACCCTTCATGGTGTAATCGCCAACAATTTCACCTAAATATTTTTTCATGGAGGCTACACTATCTATGTCAGCTTGAAAACTTGATTGTCAATCTTTTGGAGATTTCTTCCATGTCTCTCGTGTTGGAAACAGTCAGAAACCTTTCATCGCGGGCCACACCGACGTAACTCGCTGTATAGGCCTCAGAAAGCTCTTCCAAAAATCTTTGGTAGCAGACGGTGATATAATTTTTATGTACCCTTCTAACGCGCCTCCACGATGGAAGAGCGGAGGACAAGTCTAGGTTGGTGTTGACGACAACAGCACCAGTGCCCATCCAGGAGTGTTCCGATAATTCAGCGGTACCTACTCGAACTGGATTGACAATATTGATCCCATTTTCGGAATCAACAAGCACGCTTCCATGTTCATCTGGCATCCTTCTGACGACTTCAAAAGTTATTTTAGAACCATGCTTCACATGGTGACCCATGATTTCGTCGCTTGGAGTCGAAAATACGTTGCAAACATCGGTCACATACAATAGATCAGTACCATCTGCCGACAGCTTTTGCAAAAAGCCATCACGTATCAAAGCGGATATACATCCTCCCGAACCACAGGAGATTAGCTCGTCCTTTACCAAACGATAATCAGGAGTCAACAGGTAAACGCTGTCTTGTTCGATGATTGAAATATCTTCGAAATTATCCATGAACAAAGAAAAAACATGGTCTTCGAATTGAGACTTCAAGTGAGGAGGAACAATCACGGCTGTTTTGACCCCCTTGGGAGTTTGCAACAACTTGATCGCTAACAAAGATATACCCAATCCTGGTACACGAAGTAGCGCTTTAGGATTACCAGTGAAAACGTCGGTTTCTCCTGCATAAATGCAGTGGACAAATTTTTGTCCCTTTCCAAGCTCCGAGTATTCTTCTATCTTATCGTGATAAAAAGAAACGTTCATGTCGTTTGGAACGTCAACGCTGCGAAGCTCATCACCGTTGGGGTTCATCAATAAAGAAAAAAAATTCTCTTCGCGCAGACCTCCATGACGATCCACCATCGTCCTAATGGAATCAGAAACGCGTTCGATGTCTTTCCTGAGGTTTTGTATGAATCCCGGTTGCCTGTTCATAAAATTCAACAAAGAACATTGTAAAGAAAAACCACACAAAGTTTAGGTAAACTATTCGCTAAAATTTTTTGATAGAAATCTCATCACAGCCCCAGCACTTGCTTGTGGGGATTTTCCGCTTTTCAAAGCGACGTTGAAGATTTTTCTTGCTTTCTCTACTGTATTGCGCCTCACGTTTTCGGGAATTTTTTTTCTTATGTTACTTTCCATTTCATCGAACCAGGAATTGACCAATCCAGCCACGGAAATTTTGGATCTACCTTGAAATAAATCAACATCATCTTCATGGTCAAGATCTTCAAAACCAAAGAAATTCTTTTTCGGTGCCTTTTCGTCGCGGCCAGTCCTGATCGCATCCCAAAATTTTTCCTTGAATTTATCCCAGGCTTTTGAAAGCTTTTTCTTGAAGGGTGCTTTCAGCTTTAGTTCATGGAGTATTATTTCTCTTATCAATTCCTCAACCAAACGGTCTCTTTCATTCATGGAATTTAAATATCTTTCGTAAAGAACAAAATGATTCGCTTGAATAAAATGGCTCTGTGCCTTCCTTGATTTCAGTAGGAGACATCACCACTCCAACGACGAAAAGTCTTGTCCTTTGGAAGATGGATGAAAATTTTTATCCGATATCTGGCAAGGATATCGTTGGGGAAGATGATTTTTTGATCGTTCTACGAACACGAATTATGAAAGAGGAAAAAATAGTTCCGCGTTGGAAGACCGCGGTTAACGTTGTTACTTCGAGTGGAAAATCTGGTTGGGTTGGGGTTGGTTGGTTAAAAAAGGTCTAACTTCCAATAGCATCACCACAGACGATCAAAAGTGGCAACAAACTTTTCCCAAGTACCGTCTTTCGTGATCGACTGAAAACCCATGCTATCGAAGGTGTTTTTGATCATAGACCAATCCTTCGTCGGGGCCGACGATGTCATTTGCGTCGCCTCGTCATTGCTCCATCGTTTGAATTCAATCAAATCATAGTTGCGTTGGAAAAGTTCCGCCTTGGTGGAATCTTTCATGGTCTCAACCAGCAGACTTGGATCCATAGCAATCTTTTCGGCTGTCTTGTCGCCGATCCCTGGGATCCCCGGAATGTTATCCGTAGAATCGCCCCGCAAAGCCTTCCAAGTAAGGTAAGGGTACTCCGGTGCTTCAACAAACTGTTTCTTTACCGGATTGTATAGTGAAACATGGGGATACTCTTGCAACACTTGAATAAAGTCCGTGTCGGAAGATACAATGGTCCATGGTACGACCGGAGTCGAAGTACACACAAGATTGGCAATTGTATCATCGGCTTCGGACGTTGGGTGCCTTACAACGGCCACCGGAAAATGCTTGGATAAAAGACCGAGGATGACATCCTTTTGTTTAAAGAAACGCTCCAGTTCGTCACGTCGGGGATCGTCGACAGGCACAACACGATTAGCCTTGTATTCTGGCAACGCCTCATGCCTTTCAACGGGACGACCTTCCAACACGACATAGACACGATTTGGTTTGAATTGCTCGACGAGTGCCTTGAATTGGCGGAAGAAGTTGAAGACGACCGGATAATCGCCTGCCTGGAATCCACTTCGCGCTCGATGAGCAATGTTCATAAAGTCGATGCAGAGAATGGTCATGTTATGTTTGTATCACCCTAAAAGGGCGATTTCACTTCAACATACCGTTGATGATTTGTAGGGTAAATTTGGGACCGGAAGTGGATATGCACTCGACCCCCATGTCGTAAACTGCCCTGTCGTTTCCGCCTGGAAACGACGCATCGCCAACAAACAGCATTTCCTCAAGAGAAATTCCCAAATGTTTTTGAAGATTTTTGATTCCGTAAGACTTATCGATGCCCTTGCGCGTCACGTCTATCGATGTTGAACCACCCGTACGAATCTCAAAGTCCTTCAGCAACGGTGACAGCTTTTCGATCATTGTTAATCTCTTGGAAAAGGTTGGATCCCAAGATTTTTTTTCCTCGCAAGGAGCGTTCTGCCCCATGACGGAAAAAGTGACCTGTGTTCCCCTGTTTTCAAGGCGATTTCCCCAACATTTTTGAGGAAATTCAATGTTTGGGTCGGCCAGCAAACTGTTGAAGGCCGATTCAATTTGAGATATTTCACTGTGATTCAAGTCTTCGGAATAAACCTTGTTCCAAATTCCTCCGAAAAACTTGTAAAAGCTTGTACCCGATGTGGGCATCAAATAAAGATTTGATTTTTCCGCGATCGTTAGCTTAACCCTAGAAAGAATCTGAGATTCAAACTGGGGCCACGCGCCTCCAGAGATGATTGCTACCTTACGTTTTTTCAACAGATTTTTTAGGGCAAGTCCCATGGGTTTCGCTAGCGGAGATTTGCTCTCCGCCAAAGTTCCATCGAGATCAAAAATTACTGTTTTCATTGAGAACGACGCCGTACCCAATTATTCATGACATCAAGATTTCAAATTGAAATATTTCCTATTCAAGAATAGGACGTCTTGTTGAAAGACATCAACCTTTTTCCCATCCAATTCATAGGACTTTCTTTTGACGTCGACAACATCTCCAACATCAAATCCCATAGAATACATGAAAGAAACTACTTCATTGTGAAGTGGTGCCGAAGAATTATACGGTATAACCGACGTTTCCAACAAAACGCCTTTGGCCAATTGACATGTTGATCTGCCGCCACAGATGATGTCGAGTTCCGAACCCTGGGTATCTATTTTTACCAAATCAAAGGTGCGACCACAAAGCAGGTTATCCAAGGTCGACGCTTTTACCTGCACCGACGTAGAATTTGAATCAGAAAAATGTGGTGTTAATTCTCTATATATGGAATTGCCTGTGCTGGTCGGGTTGACCTTGGAGACGTGGAAATCGTAGGTTGTTTCGTCCTTTGCCAACAAGGCAATGACAAAGTCGTTCGTCAATTGCCTCAGATAAGGCTCACAGTTTGGATTCGCCTCAATCGATAATATTTCGCACCCTGGAAACACGTCAAGGGCCAGTTGTCTAAACTGGCCCTTGTTGGCTCCTATGTCTAGGATTGAACTCGGAAAGAAATATTTCTTAATTGTTTCTAGCTTCACGAAAGCTATTGTATGTTGGAACCGGGTTGTGTTCAGGCTTTCAAATATTTTTTGATGACGTTCTTGGAGGTTTGCTAGGTCAGAGTTCGATCAAGCTCGTCAGTATGAGCTTAGTTGATCAATGGTTTCCTTTATCAAACGTCTGAGTTGCGAAAGCTTGATCTTCATTATTATCTCCGTAAACCTGGGCTAAATATTACTTCTTGATGTATTTTTTGATAACATTTTTTGAAGTTCGCTCCACGGGTGGCACAAAGTCCATCTCGAGAAGATCGAAGAAGTCTTGTTCTTCAGGGATCCAAAGCTGCTCTCCTGTCGTCATTGTTGGCATGCATTCCGTCATGCGTCCTCCATCGGAGACTTTCTTCCAACGACCAAAGATGCCAGGAGTGAATCCGTTAAATGTATTGCCATCAGGTCCAACGCCGCTACCAGTTCGCATCATGAATAGGCCACCCCAGTTCTGAGGTGACGCCATGAACAGGTCGAGATTCATGCCTTCTGGCAGTCTCAATCGAAAATACTTCGCCTCCAGCCGAGGCGACCACGGGATAGCTCCTGGTACTCCGGGTTTAATCAACTGTCCTACATCGGTGAGGAGTTCAACAAGCCGCTGACGATCCTCGGAAATTGCAACGATTTCGATGTCACCGACGATCGGTTTTTGACGACGAATCGATCCTGCAACTTCACCTCGAATCAGCGCAGGGCTGATGTGATCGAGAACTTTCTTTGAGATCTGTTGCGCTTCAGATAGTTCAATCTTGCCGATGCCCATGATTACATGGTATCATACAGTAAATTACAATTCACTTACAACGTTTCAAATATTGATGTGCTTGCTCATTTCGACATCAACTTCCCCATTCCCTATGATATCTAATTCAAAATTGATATCATCATCATCATCGAAAGGATTGGGTACCGTCAAGTAAACTATTGGCAAAGAATCTTCATCGATCGCATGTGATATTGCGACAATCCCGGATACGGGTGTGTTTGATATCATTATCCTTTGGCTTTTTCCGTCATCAAATTTGTGTGGAACATAGCTGCTTCCGCCCTCAACTTCTGAGCCGTCAACCTCCACCTTTATGGAATTTCCCGATTGATCTCCTGTTTGAGGGTTCCAATAAGAATCAATGATGATCCTCATCTTTGTTCCACTCTCCGATTCCATATTAATAGCAAAACCATCGGCGGAGGGTCCTTCTGAATCCTCCGCCGCTTGGGCTCCGCCTTTCATTTTGAAAGTATACTCAACCGACCAAGGCCTTTCGCTAATTATCCTATTAGAATCTATGGCTTCTTTGACGAGGCGGCGGAGTGCTTTTTTAGAGATTCGCATGAACCTAAATATTAGATAAAAAATTAGAATTGATGTTTTTCGGTAGAATCTCCAAGTGCCAAGGTGGAAGACTTTCCAGCTGAAATTACTTGAGAAACAACGTCAAAGTATCCAGTGCCCACCTCCCGTTGATGCTTTGTTGCCGTATATCCACTTTGTTCTGATGCAAATTCGCGAGTCTGTAGCTCGGAATACGCCGCCATGCCTCGCTCCTTGTAGTCCTTAGCCAACTCAAACATGGAGTGATTGAGGGAATGGAACCCAGCAAGGGTAACGAACTGGAACTTGTATCCCATTGCCCCAAGTTCACGTTGAAACTTGGCAATGGTACCTGAATCTAGGTTCTTCTTCCAGTTGAAACTTGGCGAGCAGTTGTAAGCTAGAAGCTTACCGGGATAATGACGGTGAATTACCTCGGCAAAGTTCTTTGCCTCATCGAGACTTGGCGTTGACGTCTCCATCCAAAGAACATCAGCATATGGAGAGTATGCAAGTCCACGCGCCACTGCACGTTCCATACCTGTCCTACAGAGGTAATGATAACCCTCAGGAGTGCATGGTGTGTTTCCTTCGATGTAATCGTGATCGTAAGGATCAACGTCGCTAGTAATTAGATTGGCTGAGTCGGCGTCCGTACGAGCGATGATAACCGTCGGCACGTCCATAACATCAGCGGCAAGGCGTGCAGCAGTGAGGGTACGAATGAATTGCGATGTGGGGACAAGCACCTTACCACCAAGATGTCCACACTTCTTTTCTGAGGCCAGCTGGTCCTCAAAATGAACACCAGAAGCCCCTGCTTCAATTAGGGCCTTGGTCAACTCAAACGCATTTAGCGGACCCCCAAAACCCGCCTCTGCGTCAGCGACGATGGGTACGTACCAATCAATGTCATTGTTACCTTCCGAGTGGGAGATCTGGTCAGCACGCTGAAGTGTATTGTTGATCTTCCTAACGACAGCTGGAACGCTGTTGGCAGGATACAGGCTCTGATCTGGGTACATTTCACCCGCCAAGTTTGCGTCTGCGGCAACCTGCCATCCCGACAAGTAAATTGCCTTGAGACCAGCACGAACCTGTTGCATAGCTTGGTTGCCTGTCAAAGCACCCAAAGCGGCAACATAATCTTCTTCATTGAGGAGCTTCCAAAGCTTACGTGCTCCGTCGGAAGCCAGAGTATGAGCGATTTGCTTTGTTCCACGAAGACGTTGCACATCTTCTTGGGAATACGAACGAACAATACCATCAAACCTATTCTTCATTTTTTACCTTTCAATTTGGTCTTAGACGAGCCTTGGTACCATCTGGCAACTGTACGATTACTTCTTCGCGTTGTTCGGTTTGTTTGTCTTGGACGTAGGGGGAAGATTCCTTTGACGTTTCAATAATTTCATTATCAATTCTTTGATTCAAATACCATTCTTTTGATTTTAGCACGGCGTTTGAAACTAGCTTATCTATCTGCGCCGTTGCCCTTGAAATAAGAACGTCTCTAGCCTCAACAGCCGAATGAAAAATTTCTCCATCGACTTTATCCAAAAGAACTTTTGAATCAGTATCCGCACCACCTTGAAGGACGTAGTTTTTTTCCTCGCCCTTCAAGGTCTTTTTTGTGATCTCTTCGATCACTTGCATTGGGTAAACCTGTCCCTTTTTGTTAAGGACAACAAAAAGGATTTGACCCACGTCGTATTTCATCAATCCTCCTCATCATCCTCATCTTCATCGTTACAATCTGCGTCTTGGCTATCTGGCAAAAATCCACCAGGTTCAGATGGAACGCTTTGCTCAAGGTCATGATTGATGTGAAACACAGCCATTGGAGGTGGCCCATTTGGGGCGACGACATAGTCGGGAGCTTCATTGCCGAGTGGTAAGTTTGCTGCTGAACAAAGCTTTGAAATTTTTTCCCAAAGCATGGTCTCAATCAAAGTTCTATCTTCAATTTCGGCAAGATTCTGTGAAATTGTTTTTTCTCCATTGGGAGGCAAAATAATGCTCATCATATCACGAACATGCAAAAGCTCGTGTTTGGTGAGGCAAAGATCAAAGGTTTTTTGCCGATGAATCTTTGGCTTCTTGCTTGTTGTTTCTTTGCTCATACAGTTTGCTCTCCGATTGCTTCCATGAATAGGTCAAACGTATCCCGATGTGCAACACCTTGCTGGATCTTGACGACACGTAGCGCCGCCTGCAAGGTCTTCATATCAAGCTTATCCTTGTATTCCTCGAGAAGCTCCTTGCGGTCGTTCTTGAGAAGCTCAATTTCGTTGTCGATTGATTCGACCTTGCCAACGAATTCCTTAACCAAAGTTCGCAAGGCTCCGAGCTCGTCGGGCTGCAGATGTGCGACGTTATATTGCTTAGGTGATTGCTTTCGCATGAATTCTATAATAATTCACGCGATTTGATTTGTTCAAAGCGACTTAATTCCAGATATAACTTGTTCGTACTGCTTCACGCCGCCTTCATCGCCAATCTTCTTGAGCATCGCCTTTTCTTTTTCAAGAGGGATAATGAAGGTATTTTTCAGAAAGTCCAACGAACCTTCCGGCAATTTCTCCAGCACCTTTTCTATCTTTTTGGGATCAACGTTCTTTAGATCTTTTGCACTCGAAAGCTTTTTGCTCACCTCAGCCGCCGGTAGCTTCTTACCCAATTTTTGTTCTAACTCTTTGGCTGAACCAGCGCCAATTATCTTTTGTGCAGTTTCGAGGGCTGAATTAAGTTTTTCTGTCCTCGCATCCTTTATTTCGCTGGCAATGGGCTCAAGGGTCTTTTCAATCTTGGAAACGAGCTTTGGATTCTTAAGGATCTTGTCGATCTTTCTCTTTAAGATTTTGTCTTTCTCTTCTTTCAATATGGTCCCCAAACGATTGTGATGTGAAAATAGGTCGCTGGGTTCGGAGCTTCCTTTCAGGTAGTTGTCCACTGCCCCCGCGGTAACAACGCTCAACAACGCCGCTGCTTTTTCAGGAGCCATCTTTGAAATAGAAGATACGATCACAGCTCCAGGCGAAGCAAGAAAAGCCAACACAGATGCGTCTCCACTTGTCAAAGCCGCGTCTGTACGTGCATAGACGTCCTTGTATTGGCTTCTTATGTTCTGTATCTTCTTCTTTTCGTTTGCAAAAATTTTATCGTAGTCTCCCTGGACGAACGGTATCAGCATTGATACGACAGCTTCAAAAGTAACTTTGAACAGGGTGCCTCCCCTAGCAAGCAACTCCTTGGACTTACCGACGGCAGTGGATACGACATCGGTGAACGGTTGTATGAAGGCCTTCGCCAAATCACTTCCGCTGACACCCCACTGCATTTGTCCACCCGTGTCGACGGCAAAGCTGCCATCCCCATAGAACTCCATCAAGGTATTCTTCAGGTACTCTCGTAGGAGCCTATCATTGTTCTTGGTTCTCATTGTTGGTAATTATTAGGGTTGTGTTGGTTAGTTCTTGCCACAGGTCCGATATTTTCCTTTCAAATTCATTAAAATTTTGTTTTTTTGTCTTTTGATCTCGCTTGGAAAACAACTTCCTCTTCTCTATCGGAAGGTTATTCAACAATTCCCTTTTCAATACCTTCCATTCTGTTATCTGAGGAGCGTAAGTGAGGACAAATTGTAGAGCTTCCAGAACCTTTTCATCCAACATGCTGATAGATAATAACATGAAAATTGCGCTTATTCCCATGGCTGCCAAACCCTACCACGCAGGCCACGATGGCCTGGTACGTTTGGCTGCTAACGAGTGTGACGTCGTGAAGGTCTTTGTGTCGACGGGAGATCGTAAGCGTCCTGGAGAAATTCCAATTCTCGGCAAGGACATGCTAAAAATTTGGACAACGTATCTGGAACCATCGTTGCCAAACAACGTCGAAGTACAGTACGTATCCGTACCTGTGTCAGCGATCTACAAGGAGCTGGAAGAAGCCGAGGCAAATGGTTCGTTGGATACTTTCATCATCTATTCAGACGTAGAAGACATCCTCAAGTACAAAGACAGCTCGCTGCAAAAATCGGCCAGAGAAATATACAATGATAATCGTATAGAACGTCGTGGTGTGGAAAGAAGCGAAACCGTAGACATCAGCGGAACGGAAATGAGACAGTTACTTCAAACTGGTAATATCAAAAAATTTGTCTCCTTGCTGCCGACCGCAGTACGACAGCATGGTAGACAAATTTACGATATCTTGAAGGCAGACAAAATTAAGGAAAACCTGATAAGAGAATTCGTTGAATTCTACGTCAGACAAATCAAGCTTTAATCTTCCGGTAGCTTCATTTTCGTACCGCCTCTGCCGTATTTGAAGAGACCAAGCACGGCATTTGCGCTGGCAAATGATCCTGTAAATTTGTAGGCATTTCCCTTGTATATGAAAACGACGCCTTCCACCGGTGACGTTATGTTCTCAATGGAACCCAGCTTTTCCATTTGGGTCTTCAACATGGTCATCGCTGTCTCATCGCCACTCGCCTCTATGGCATCAATGGCCTTTTTGACTTCACCACGCAGACGCATGACCTCCGCATCAGTATTCCCAATCAATGATGATTGCAATCCCTTCAACAACTCTACGGCGAAGTCGTTGATGGAAAGCTCTATCGGACGTATAAACGACTTCAATTTGGTCTTTGGAAAGCTTTCGACGTAGCTTTTGATCTTGCCATAATCTCCACCGGCGACCTTCTTGATGTTCACTAGGCTTGGTGCCCCAGGAAGTCCCAAACACCTGGCAACCACCATTTCAGCAACGTCCTCAGAAAGTCCTAAATCAGCAACGCTTTCTTCGGTTAGGTACTGCAAGTATTCTCCGATGGTTGTGTCGTCGCTGGCTCCTCCAGCGGCCATTGCACGATCGATGGAATTGATTGCTTTCTTTAGGGTTGCACCCTTGGACAACTTCATCATCCTTACGACGGCCGGTCCACGTACCTGCCAGCTGCGAAGAGTGACTGCATTTTGCATCTTTTCTATGTTGGAGCTAAGCAGCTTTACGCCACCACGATCCTCCGTCTGCTCGACACCCTCCGGGGTGACCTTGAACACTGGCCATCCATGGAAGACGACAACATTTGAATCATAATTGATGACATTGGGATTGGAGGTATAGATTACCTCGGCTGAATACCAGAAGTTACCTTCATTGCCAAATACTTTTTTGATCACTTTTGGTGGAAGGGAGCTGATTGATCCACGCAGCACCTGGAACGCTGAATCAAAAGCCTTCTTTAGGTTTCCACGACCGGTGAACTTGGCGGCCAAACCCTCGGCGTCCATACCACCACGTATGATGTCTCCACCCGCCCTGGCGACCTTCAGATCACCCTCTGCCGCATTCCACGTAAATACAATGTTTAGACCATCAAGCTTTTCTGATACTTCCTCTAACTCGCCCGTGGAAGCCGCAGCAAGTATCGATTTAATTTCTCCAAAAGTTAGGTTTTGGTTGTCATATAAGTGCATCAAATGGCCGACGGCTCCACCTTCGGCGATGACGGTTTCCGATAGCTGACTTTGAGAATGCTTTTTTGCAGATTTGAGTTCAGCCTTTAGTTTTTGCACTATCCTGGCGTAGTTTGCGCGAGATTCCGAACCCTTGCGTTGTTGATCGCGCCATGAGACCATATCGGCAATCCTGGATTCTAGATCGGCGACATGTTCATTTGAGCCCCACGATGCAAGCTTGCCACCCGAAATCTGTGCCTCACGCCCGCGCCTTTCCAGCAGTATTCCCCTTATGAATTCCTTGAGGTGATTCACTGAATTTTCCCTTCGCGCTCGGCCTTATCCAGTGCGTTTTTAAAGGAACCCCAAATGTACATTCTGACGTGATCATCAGCAACATCTTGTGGTGACGAAAGGTTGAAGTGATTGCGAACAACCTCCAAAAATTCCGTTGTAAGGTCTACCTCAAGCGTACCGCCCTTGGGCAGAGCGATGTTTCTACGAACAAAGCTTTCATTATCCACTGAAATTTACCTCACTTTTTTGGTTTGATCGGAACTGGTCCTGTCGTGTCTTCTGCCGACGGTTTCTTTTTCTCTTCGCCTTCTGCAGCCTTCTTCACAACCACGGGTTTGATTGTCACCTTTGAAGACCCTGTCTTCTTCATCTCGACATTGGCCGGCTTTTCCGACGGATCAATGGCTTGCTCGGCGGGTAGATCGCCTACGACGATCTGTGAGATTCCCTTGAGAAAGGCAAACAAAGCCGTTTTTTCTGCCTTTGTCATGTCGTTGATATAGTTCTCCAAGGCCTTTGAAACTTCCTCTTCCTTGAAGGACTTTCCAGATCTAATGGTGTTTAGCTTTTCAACGATGTCGGATGGAGAAATCTCTCCGCTTTTCAGCTTCTTTTCTTCTTCCGATTTTTGTTCCTTAACGACCTTTTTTGCATTGAAGTTCAACAGACTTTCCTGGATGACCTTTTCCAGGTATGAGTTGATGTTTAGAGGCTTGTGATCATTCTTCATTTTTTTCTCCAATCTTTTCAAGGTCTACGGCGAGGATGCACAGTCTAGTAGATGGATCAATATCTATTATCTTGGTGTTGCTGATTAAGTATGGGCCAACCACCTTGGTGTGATTATCCCCCAAGGAAAGAAGGATCATCTCTAACCTCCTCCCACTTTCATCAACCAAAAGGCTGGAAACAAACTGAAAAACATCATTGATGGAAGCACGGATGTCTATCTTGCTTCCCTGATGTCCAAGAGGATTGGAAGTTTCAAACTCAATTCCAACAAGATTGCCGACAAGACACTTGTCTCTATCTTCGTGAACCAAAAGAACCGATATAAACGTTTCCTGAAACGTTTTCACCATCTCTTCGTTTGGCATGACATCCTGAAGAGACTCGCTCATCATTTCTTTTGGTTCGGTAATAAAGCTATTCTTCATCCCTGCGATTATAAACGATGTCTTTGAAAAGGACATCCGCATATTTCGCGTATTCTTTATCGATCTCTGTTATTTGGTCGACGTCTTTCGTCCTAACGTCCAGGGTTACCTGTCCTTCATCAATCGTTATGGTGGCGTTATGCTGGACTTCTTCCTCATACTCAAGAAGTTCTTGCACAAAAAGATTTCGTAATTTTTGTTCACGAAACTTATAAGTTTTTCGCAACCTCTTTGGGGAATCGACTTTTGTCCACTTCTCAACGGCGATGATGGCAACGCCGCCTTCAATTGGCTTGATCGGCAGACGTCCGAACGTCATCGGCCTTTTGGCGGCATCGATGAACTCTTCATGAAGCTTTGATAATTGTTTCATTGGTTGCACTCAGAGCAAAACAACCCCACCGACAACGGCTGATTCTGTGAAACTGGAACCGTAGGTATATACCTTCCTGTTCCTGTCGATGACAGCTGAACCACCTTTGAACTTCAGATCTCGTTCCTTTCCGACCCTATTGGAGACTATTATATTCGCGTTAGTCTCTTCGGATAACTCGACCCATGAATTGTCTGGGTAACCATAATCGGAACCCCAATTGGTTAACAGGGCGATGGTGTCGACGGAACCAGCCTTGTAAAAACGATTTTCTGATTTGAAGAACTTGTAGGTGTCTCTATAGTTGTTCATCGAATCCCGACAGACCAGGACACCCAATCTTCCCGCTGCGGTGACAACAACGGGAGGAAGAGCCTCTGACGGAGTGGCCCACAAAGCATCGGAACCCCAAAGGTTATGCTTTTGAGCGTTGGCCACTAATCCATTTGGTCCGACGACGGCAGCTGAATTATAAAGCTTACTTTCCAATAATTCGGCATAACCGAACACGACGTGACAGTTGAATTTTTTAGCCAGTGGAACAAACGCTTCTGTTTGATACCCATCTCGTTCCTGAGCCACGGACGCAGCTTCCGCTTTTGAACGAAGAACGTAACCACTCAAAGACAGTTCGGGGAGCACGATAATCTTTGCACCCTTGGCAGCCGCTTCAAAAACGAGCTGCTGGGCCATTGCGATGTTGTTATGAACATCCAACAGCTTTGGTGCAAACTGCACCGCTGCGACAATCGTGCTCCCCGACATGTCACAGACCTACCTTGGCAAGCTTCTTCTTGAGATAAATTCTAAAAGAATCTAGCTCTCCTACCATATCGGGATTGTCCTTCATCAACTGAACTTCTTCCTCTGGCATATCGGTTGCTGCAGCCAATTCCTCTATGTAATCTTTGATGGCTTCAAGCGTCGTGACCTGCAAGAGCTCCGGATTTTCCACCCTGGTACGAACCCTAGGAAGAACGTTGTTGTTTATCCACTGCAAAACACCGTTTGGATTTTTGAAACCAAACTCCGCTGCCAACTCACGCAAGGTCACGTCGCCTGTCTCGTAGCCACGCTTATCTTGCTTTTCTTCTTTGTCTTCTAGGTACTCTCCGCTGAGAGCCTTCTTTAGCTCGGCGCGCTGCTTTTCGGTTGGAGGCGCACCATATTCACCAGGCTTCTTTCCGCTCGCTCCCGCAGGAAGCTTTGTTACTTCACCGCCACGAGAGAGAAATTCCGCACGAGCTGCGTCGCTATCCACTGTTTTCCAAAATTCAGCGGCCTTTTCTTGCTTGCTTTTTGAGATTTCGCTGAGCATCTTGCGAACAGCGAGCCTGATAATCTGCTCAGTTTTCGTACCCTTGTTCATCTTCTTTTCTCCTTCGTCTTCCTTGGGAATCATTGAACCTTTTATTGAATCGTAAATATCTGGGATGTTTTCGTCCGGCAGTTGATCAACCATGGCCTGCAAGGCAACAATCAATTCTGCTTTTGAACTAGGCTTGAAGTTTGGATTGGAGGGATCTGTCAAGGCTGCAGAAGGATCAACAACTGGGTTGACGTTGATCATCGCAGGACCCAACGACTTGTCCTCCAAAAGACGACAAACTAAGGTACGTAGCGAAGAACTTTTTTCTTTCTGCGACATCACTTGCTTCCAAACTTTGCGTCAGTAAACTTGCGTGAGAAGTACAGTGTGAGAAGAGGAATGAAGTACGTGGAGCATGCGCCAACGTCAAACGGTCGCAATGCCACTGGACCAATATGTTCAAACATTGATCCAACATATGCGACCGTCGTTACGGTAAACGCTATTGTCAAAAATGTTACGGAAACCGAAGCCTCACCTTTGCTGTTCTTTATCCAGAACCAGGATGGCTTCACTTTTTCCACTTCTTCTATTGCCACCTTTACTTCTTCGGACTGTTCGGACATAAATGCACCTTGTCCTAAATATGTGGCATCTGGGTTTATTTCATTTGAGAAACGGCCAACGCTGTCAAAGTAGTTAGAACGGCTCCCACCACCGCCCCAATCCCTACGAGAGTGCCAGGATCTGTTTTGTTTGTTTCCTTCTTTAGTTGTTCTTCATACAAATTGATTGTACGAATTTTTTCCTGAACACTTGCATTGAGGATGCTCTTATCTGCATCCGACTTGATGGTTATCTCGTTTTTTTCCTTGAGACAGATTATGTTTTGTGTTTCAACGGCCTGCTTTACTTCTAATTTCACTCTATCATCAAGCGACTTTAGATCAACAATTATCTTTGCAACGGCCTTGGGAGAAAGCAACACCCCCGTAAATGGAGCACGTTGATCTCTTTTCATGGGAGATATAGCCTCACCAGGATCAATTTCCCCATAGGGGGTTTCGATCTTTGGAAGCTTTGTCAACTCCTCGGCACGTGCAACTGTTGTTGTTGTAAAACACACAAGCAATATTGCAGAAATGATCTTGTGTTTCATCTCAATCCTCCGGTGGAAGTATTACTTTGAAACCCGTAACTTTTGCAAGCTCATCGGCCAACTTGTTCGGATCATTGCCGTAAGTCTTGACCGTTTCTTCAACTTGCTTTTTTTTGTTCTCGTCGAATTCTACATCTTCCTTATCATGCTTTTGCTGGATCTGCACCAGCATCTTGTCGATCTTTTCTTTGTTTTTTCTTTGATCTTCTAATTCCTTTTCTCTCACGTTTTTGACGTCCTCAACCTCCTGTTGACTCGACTCCCTTGCAGCCAACAAAAGTTTGAACCATCCCTTACCATTCTTCCAAAAAAGAACGACGAGTGCCAGGATGGCGGCTGGAATCAATAGCATCCAACCCCAGGACTTTTTGAGAAAATTCTTTATGCTTTCCATGGCTCAGTTTGGTTTTTGTGATGTCTTGTTGGGCTTAGGTGGATCAAAGAAATTCACGTTTTCCTTTTCGGAATTTTGCTTAGAAAGCTGGGATTCGCAGATCTGCAAAATTGCTTCTTCATGCTTGTTGAGCCTATCGTTAACCTTGCTCAGAAATTGCAAAACCTTAGTCATTTCCGTTGCAATCGTTTGCACGTTTTTGATCAATGCACCGATAGTGTTTGACGAGACGACGGCACTTTCAACAATTTCATTTACGATAGACTTTATATCCAATTCACACGTCCTTATCTTGGGATTCGTTGATCATATTATACAGTGTATCCGTATCAACTTCGCTTACCACGATTTCTTTTCGTTTTTTCTTTTTTCCCGTCAATGCCTCGTTGATCTTTCTCTTGACGATCAATTCGACGATCGTTTGACCCCTAAAGTTGTCGGTCGCAACAAGCGTAGCACATTCCTCGAAAAGATCCTGCATGGAAACATTGTGTTTAAAAAGCTTTGAACGTAGCGCTGTGTGCACATCCTTGTCTAGCTTGATGTGCACGCACTTCTTATCCAAAAGAATATCTGTCCTCATCTAAGATCATGCCCCTGGAGATGCACCAGCACGGTCAGCCGCCGGAGGTTGAAATTCCTCATCCTCTAATTCAGCTTTGCTCTTGCCAATCTCCATTCCATGAAGTTCTTGTATAACTTCCTTGAAGGAGTCTACAACATCCTTTTCATACGACTTGGCAAGGAAGTTGACGGCACGGCGAAGTATCGTGTTGCGAACCTCAAGCAACGAATCATAATTGTCGATCAGACGAACGACGCTGCTAGCAAATGATTCAACATTCACATCATCGATTGTTAGCTTCTTTGGTTCTTCCTTTTCTTCTTCGTCAGCCTCTTCATCATCCTTTTCCTCGTCTTTTGGAGCCTCTCTCAGAAACCTTCTCACGAGAGAACGAAAATCCTTCCCTTCCTTTTGCAGATTCTTTGCTTCGGATTCGTAATCGGAAAAGTAGGAATCGATCTGAGAGTCAATAGAATCCTGACCAGTTTCCTTTTCGTTAGATTCGCCTTCCGCCTCAGTCAAGATCTTTCTTGCTTCTTCGGCGATGATAGCGCGTAGTTGTGAAACCTGGATTGTCCTTCGCTTTTGCGACATCTTCATTTTAGCACCTGAGCGATTTTTTCTGCCTTGTTGAAACGCTCTTCGATCACCTTCCAGTTGAACTCCCTCATCTGGGATACAAGGTATGACTTTTTATCGTTGAGGTAATCACGATAGTAAGCGTGTTCCCACATGTCGACAACGATAACTGGATAGAAACCAACCATACAGTGGCCACTGTGACCATCCACCATAGCGTTAACATACCTACGTAAAAACATGTGATAACCTGTCACGGCCCAACCAGTCTGGCTCCCCAAAGCACAAGCCATAAAGTCACGCTGCCAGTCCTCAAAAGATCCAAAGTCACGCTGCAACTTCAAAAATGACATTGAATCCATTTCAATTTCGCTGTGAGGGTCGAAACAGTTGGCGAAATACAGCTCGTGTAGCCAAGTCGCATTCAAGTTGTATGTTTCGGCGAGCTTCAGGTTTCTAAACGCCGAATGTCTGGAATTGACGTCGGTCTTGTCGACCGTATCTAGCTCGGCCGAAATCTTGTTCAAGGAATCAATGTATCCCTTGTAAAGTTCGTTGTGCGAAGTCTTCGTCTTCTGAGAAACGAATTCCGAAACCTGCTTGAACGGCTTTGAATCGTGACGATACGCCTCTTCAATGCGAGGAAGGGCCGAACCAACGGAGGAGTCCACCGCGCCCTTAACGATGACTTTCAACACCGAATCCAAATCGTCTTTGTTAATCAAGCTCATATTTTTTCTCCAGATCTTCTCTTTTGATGTACACTAATTTTTCTTTGCCGTTCAAGTCTACGTAAGAGAGAGCGACAGTTATTGGGCCAATCTCTTCAACCGTGTATAACAGCTTTGACTTTTCCTTATCCTTGCCACGAACCTTTAGACCGGGAGAAATCACATCCTTTGACTTACCGCCGACTTTCGTCGTCATCATCAAATCGATTTTTTCCGTAAGTTCAAGTACCTTCCTTGCCCATTCTTCACGTATTACTTGAATAATCTCATCATCGCTTGGTTTTCTCATTTTGATATCCCAGATTCTAAATAGGCATCTTACGGACGCCTTAAGCACAAAGAACGCAATTCTTTCGTTGAATTCAAAGAATCAAAACTAAAACAAGCAACACCGGAAGTAGAAAAGACTTCGTCGGTCATTCCCAAGGCATCAGAATATTCATTTTTGTAAATGACACGACGTATTCCACTATTGACGATGCGCTTGGCACACATAGTGCACGGTTTATGAGTGCACATCAAAATCAATTGATCTCGTAATTCCAACGGTTTATTCAGCTGCAGCAAAGCATTCTCTTCGCTGTGTAAGAAACCCGATTGATTATGCTCAAGATGAACTCGAATATTTGGACCCCCTTTGTAATCTCCGTTGTAACCTATTGAACATATCTCACGAAAGTTTTCCGTCAAAATAACTGTTGCAACTTGGTACTTTGGATCGTGCGACAATACCGATAAAGAAACACAAAAATCCATGAACGTACGCATCTTCAATGTGATACGTTCATCTTGAGATTCAACAACCATTTTTATTCCTCAATGCTCAGGATCGCATGCAATGGGATGACACTTACCGCAACGTGCCTCGTATAGTTCTGAGCCTCCCACCTCAATCTCCTCATCATTTGATTGCTTTTTATACGTGTAGAAAGCATCTCGGCTACAGACAACACAGACAGCGCTCTTTTTTTCTACTGATGTTGCCCATGGTAGCATTTTTTCTATTTCTCCAAAGGGCTTGCACGATGCTGAAAGGTCAAGACTCGAAACGAGAACGGTATAACCGTTACGATATAACCACGTAAGTACCTTGGCAATGTTTGGTATCATGAATGCTTCATCCACGGCGATGACATTTGGTTGATCATCCATCTCCGACAAAAGCTCAAGGATATCAGAACCATTCTTTATACACTGTGCTGGAACCTTCCAACCACTGTGGGTACAAACAAAATCACTATTGTAACGATCATCAAGTTGCGGTTTGAAGACGGCTACCTTCTTGCCTTGGTACTTGAATCTATCAATCGACGACAGCAAGCTTGTCGTCTTGGCGGAAAACATTGGTCCGCAGTAGACTACGAAAACGTTGTTCATGAACCAGCCTCCATGTCAGCAAAGAAACGAAAACCGCTATAGTTGGTCAAACCCAATAGTTCTTTGGCAGCCGTTGCATTTCCAAGCTTTGCCGCCCTGTGAGAAACAAGGATAGTCCTCCAATCATTCCAATAAGGATGTCGTAAATCGCTTTGCTGCCTCACATCCTGCAGATATGCACCCAACAATTCACCTTCATCGGCGGCACTCGTGATTTCCTTTTCAAAGTCAAGGAATGCTTCATTCGGTGGATCCGTGGGCATCTCTGGCATCGTGTAGAGGTTTGAAATATTCGGGACGGGATTGCTGTCGGCAATTTTTTGAAGCATGTCGAAGTGCCTCTCGTAAACGTGCAACGAGGCACTTAGATGGGTATAGGAACCAAGTCCCACGGGACGATCCAATTCCTTAGTAAGTTGCAAAGCCAATAGTTCTTGAAAGATTGTAAATGCCGGAACGTCGTAGGTTAGACCAAAGATCAAATCAGAAGAACGCATCGACGTAACCATGTGAACCTTGTCGTCCCGTAGGAAAAACTGAAGAGATAGAGTGCAGGGAACGTCAAGCACCGCACGCTGGCTATCCTGTGGAAGCCGGATGTGAATGACCGCCCTCCGCGAATCTGGATCCTTCTTGAGTTCTTCTTTGACGTAGTCCCATTGCACCCAGTTGTGGATCATGCCTGGGACAAAGTGGTAGGAGTGCGGTTTGAAGATCCGTGCTCCGTATGCGCTATTCGCTGTCTTGCCATCATCACTGATCTTTTTCCAAAATGAAGAATATTTGGAGATCCACGCCGAAGAATCGTTGCCACTGAGGTACCAAACGAGTTCAGCGATCAGATAGTGAATCGACATCTTGCGTTCTGGAACGAACGGTATGCGAGCCCGAGGATTGCTTAGACGAAACTGGTATCCAAGGATTTCCTTGATCTTCATCCCACGAGGGGATGAACAATACTCGTAGTCGTTGCAAAGATCCTTTGCAATATCGATGTAAGCTTCGGTAAAGTTATCGTAGGTCTTCATCTGTTCGTAACTTGATTATACTTCACCGTTGGCAAACTTTTCAAGTGTACCAGCCTCAACGATCTGCTTTTTTGTATTGTCCTGCTTTAGGAAGGCATGGCCGGACAATTTCCTATTTCCATTGATGAATTCAATTACTTCAAGGGCCATGTCCCGTGCCGTCGGCACCGGCACGTTCTGTGCAACGTCATTGATGTTCTTTGAAACAAGTTTGAAGTTGTGCGGCATTCCCATCATATGCATGATCTCTCGGAACGTCATGCTGCGTGGATAGATTGGATGCATACCCTGAAATAGGGTACGTCCAACAATTGCAGTCGTAATATCGTAATGAAACAATGGGGAAGCACTCATGAAATTCAATCCCATGTCAAGCTTCTTCTTCGCGTGACGTAAATCACGTAGTTCCTTGTGGTCTTGATGGTTCCTTTCGAGGAATTCGATGTAATCCTGTAACAGACCGGAATTCCCAGCCTTACGTCCCGATGACGACCAAGGCTTATCTCCGGATCTGGCGAGGTGCCAATGCAAGCTACGGTGTTCATTGTCACCGTACTTTTTGCAAAATTGCTGATGTGTTAGTCTATAGTCCTTGAGCAACTGAGTATATACCGGTGAATATTCAAAAATATTTTTGATGGCACATGTATCGGTAGAGTGCCCCGAAGCCCCCTCAGGAATGTCCATGATATATTCATGGAATGGTTTGTGGGGCCGATCGTAGTATTGCATCTCTGGTGCTGATGGTGCATCCCAAAAGAAGTAAAAAGTTCTCAAACGCTTTTGTGGGATGCCGTGGTGACACGTGCTTGTTTTATACAACGAAAAAGAGTACCCATGTTTATTGGCAATCCTGGCCAGCGATTCCCTGACGTCGGTCCCAGCGTCGGTAAACAATGCTGGGGCATTTTCACCCCAAAGCACTTTGGGTCGCATACCTTCCAACACGAGTTCAGAAGTTTTCAACATCCATTCGTTCTTTGCGCAATCTTTCTTTGTTGAAAGTGAACTGAGTCCTGCGCAAGGACAGACGGAGTTGACGAAGTCGACTCTTTTTCTTGGAAGCGGAGAATGATCTAAATTGATGGTTACAACATCGGGCCAATAAGCCTGTAGATGTGACTCATTTTGTTTAAACGCATCATAGCTTAGATGAAAGGCTGGCTTTGTTCCGGTCGCCTGGCTACAGCCGATCGCCGAACCACCAATCAGTGGAATCATAGTTGCCCATTCAATAGTCATCACATTCCTCCGTCTCGTCTCCCTGGCTCTCTTCCCTCTTCAAAAAAGATCTAGGAGTCTTATCGGTATAATAAAATGCCTCATCTCTCTTGCCCTTCGGCGTTGCAAAATAACTCAAGATTTTTTCATCATATTCCTTGAGACCCATCGCAGGAGGCTTTCCATCAGCCATCAAAGAACAAAAATCATCGTAAGCTTTTTCTTTGCCAAAGAATTTGGTGACTAGCTCCTTGTCATCCATACGACCAGAGTCCTTACCCATCCGAAGGATGTCATCAAACATCTTGGGCAGCACCGTGTCGGTATTAAACTCACGATCGATGAACGTGAAACCTGATTCTCTGTAACGTTGTTGCTCCGCCGGAGAATTAGCCACTTCAATCAACTTATCACAAGTCTGTGCTAGATCGGCACGATCGGACCATACAGCGAGATGATCGATATCATTGAATTTATTGCCCTGAGAATCAACGTTGTTGTCTCCAAAATGTTTGTCGAACACGGGGATGGTTCCACAACCGATGATTTCAATCTGTGTATATTCCATACGATCGCCGTAGTTGTTTGGAGCCTTTGGGAGACGGAAGAACGAACAACCAAACAACGATTCACAGATCGCCTTCATACCATCATGGTACTTATATTGTCCAAACACCTGGACCCCAGGAACGCTCCAGTCGTATTCCTTGTGATATAGCTTGTAGAAGCTGTTGGGTTGCTTAATGATGTCTTTAGCAGCTCCCACCGACTTCTCAATTCCGTGCATCAGCAGGTGGAAGTTAGGATCCTTGTCCTTCATGATCGGATACATGTCAAGCAAGCGACGTGGATCCTTCATCGTCGTCCAACGACCGACGTACACCAACGATTTCCTTTTGGACTCTAGCGGATATACGTTTCGATAGTTCTCCTTGAGTTCCTTCAAATCGACCCACATCTTGAAACGTCGCATACGTTCCCCAAGGATTTTAGATGGTAGTATCTGCGATAGTTCCTTGGAGAAATTGGTCTTTTCCGAAAAATTGAACACGACGTCGCAACGGTTGAGGATCGGCATCAACATCGGAATACGGTCGACATTCATCCTTAAGATTTCATGCATCATGCCGACGACGACAGGCTTTTCTAGCTTAGTGACGACCCTGTTATAAAATTCAATTACAGATTGTGATCCTTGACGGTTTGATGGATATGAATTGAGGATGACAATATCGTAACCCTCGTTCAACTTGATGGCGATGTCATCAAGCTCTGGAACATCAAATTTGATATGCTTATCTGGGAACTTTTGCCCAGCGGCTCGGCAAAACACGCGACCAACATATTCATAAACATCAAACTTAACTCCATTGCGCTTTGCCCAAGTGGCCATTTCAATGGCTCCACGTTGAACCCCACAACCATCCAAACCCTTACCAAAGACGATTGCAATCTTCATTGCTTTTCCTTCCTAAGTTCTGCCTTCAACACCCTGTCTCTCAGTTCCGTCGTCGAGAATGAATGCCTACGTTTATTATAGTGGATTGGGCAAAGTCCGACACCGGTGTGTTCTTTGCCACGATATTCTTCACCAACAATCCTAATATCTGGATTGATCACCAAGATCAAGTCGACAAGATCTGCCTCCGACTGAAAAGGGATAACTTCATCCACGTACTTACAGGCGGAAATCTGAAGATACCTTTCCATCACTGACTGGATCGGTTTGTTTTTTGAATCGGCACGATCGACAGTGGGATCAACCAACAAACCAACGATTAAATAATCGCATAGAGCGGCCGCATCCTGCAACATAACGACGTGTCCTGCATGAAACAAATCAAATGTGGAGCAGGTAAACCCAATGATCGGCGGACGGCCAAGACGTTCCGTCATTTCCTTTTTGTTCAAAAACATTCGCTTACTTCCTTGTAAATCTTACCGATGATGTCACGGACGATGACCTTTTGATGATCCCGCTTGTATTTCAACATGCGAATATAGTGTATCAATTCACAAAGTAAAAAGTACGGTTTATAAGATTCATCGAATTGACTTTGAAGATACAAGAAAAGATCTTGTTTGTTCACATCCGCTCGATAGTCGGAAAACAATTCCTCATAACCAAAATGAAGAGATTGGTACAGCTTACCCACATCTAACAGCCAAGAGCTGTATAGCTTTGGTGGAAGATTTGGATCAATCAAATATGTTTTTTCATCACGTACGATGCAGTTTTCTAAAGTCAAGTCACCGTGACAGAAGCTGGCGTTGGCCTCCATGAAGCTTGTTACTTGATGGCTTTCCAAAAGCCTGATGATTTTTTCTTCATTGCAAATAGCGTTCAGAGAAACGTGTTTGCGCAAACGTTCTACCATGGTGTTCCAATCTGGAGTTTGAGCTGGAACATTTTTGAATCGTTTGATGACGTCGACCAACGAATCGATGTGCTGCCTTCTGCAAACAGTGTTCAGGCTTGGTCCGTCGATGAATTCGATGTCTAAAGAGTTACCATAAATTGTGTTGACCTTTGGAATATTGCAAAGCCCATCGGCATGACGATACCATTCCGCTTGTTCCTTCACATTGTCGGCTTTTTTGATAAGCCTAGACCCCAATCGTTCGATTGTTCCTCCGCTGCCACCAACGAATCTTTTGTACTCCATTGCCATAAATTCTTCAGGGCGGAGTGACTTGTCGTCGATGTAGTAAACGCCGAGAGGCTTTCCAAATAATAGCTCATTGTACTTGACTCCATGTTTATTCATCCACGCTTCAAGTGCTGGGCGACGAGAACTTTCAATCAGCGCAACATCTCCGTTACAAGATACTTGTCCACGGGCAGTAAAATAAACGATACGCCACCCCGCATCGTACATCTTATTTAGCTTTTGAATGATGTCCAAATGCGGAATGGCATCGTCATAGTTACGATTGACGTGTGTTGAAATTGTATCATCAACGTCTACGACAAGGGTTTTTGTTTCAATCATTACGAATTTCCAGTGCTTCCAAATCCCCCAGCCCCACGGATGGTCTGTGAACTGTAAAGATCATCAATTGGTACAACGTTGATTTCACAATGCTCAACTGGAAGCAACAAAAATTGAACGATCTTTTGCCCTGAAGTTACAACAACATCGCTGTTGGTCGTGTTAATCAAATGTATGTGAATTTCGCCCTGGTAATCACTATCAACAACGCAGGCACCAACGACCAATCCAAGCTTCGTCGCCACACCTGATTTATTCATCGCTACCAAGGCATAACCATCTGGGATTGAAGCCTTGATGCCCGATGGCATGAGAAAGCTCCCATGCGGCGCAATGATTGTTTTCGAAAATTCATATGGAACGAAGAAATCAATACCAGCCGAGCCAGGTGTTCCTCGTTGAGGATCCTTGACGTCTCTAATCTTCGAAAGATTCAACTTACTCACGGCTGTTCTCCTTAAGGTAGTTGTCGAGTGCTCCAATGTATGCTGCAGCGTCGAGGAGGTTGTCTTCCTTGTAGTTGTACGAATGTCGTGAAAATTTGAGTGCAATCAGCGCCACAAAGATATCCTCCGCTGTAAACTCCTTTCCAGTCATCCCACTGGCAATCATCGCTGCTCGTTCCATCCCTGCGGAGAATGGACCATACATTCGTTCCTTTTCCTCAGACCTCTCATTGACGATCTTGTTAGCCTTGGCTAGAATGTTGTTTTCTTTGTCAGACATTTTTCCCTCAATTCAATTTGATCAATCGATTCCAGTTGGTTGAGAACCCAAAATCGCCATTTTTGACTTGGGCCGCAACGATACTATACTCGTCGAGCTCGGGATTTTCAGGGGCACCCCAAACAAAGATCTTCTTTTTTTGCCCAGAATTTCCCAGTGCGTTGACGATGAGGTAAGGTTTATTGGTTTTTGTTCTCTTTTTTGAGATATCCATCGCCATGAACCAATAAAGATTCTCTCCCTTGTAATCGTCGATGCTGTCGATCCCTTTTTGCTCAAACTTTTGAGAGATCTCTTCCGGTACCAACGCCGCAACGTTAAGCGTCCCTAGCAAAGCCATGGTGTTTTTTGCCAACTCCGCTGCCGTCCACTCACGATCATCGTTGTTCTCGACGATAAACTCTTTGAGGTTCTTCAAACCCTTGAAAGGATCCTTCTTCGTCGACTTGCGTAGTTCGTTCCAATTCTCGATGACGATACTGTGAAACTGTCTATATGATGAAAACAGGTCCTTCCATTCCATTGATTCAAAGGCACGAAGTTGAATCAATACATCGACGCCTCTTTTGTTGAGTTTGTTGTGCTTCCATGTTCCGTCATCGTTCCATAGAAACTCCTGGACGTTGCGGTACGGACGGTTTTCCATGATCTCGGTGATTGCGGCGTTACCTAGCCCTTTACAAGACGAGAATGATGGCACCATGATCTTGCCGGGCAAACAAGTCCAAGAAGTTCCTGAGTTGTTGATGTCTACACGGGAAATCTTGTAACCCAAAGCCTTGACCTCGTTCAAGGCTTTGGTGAGTTTGTCGGGGTTGTTGGACATGGCATCGAGGTAGGCACACAGCCACTCGGCCTCGTAATGAGTCAGGAACCATGCACAATAATAGGAAACCACCGCGTAGGACACAGCGTGCGAGGCGTTGAAGCCATAACCGGAAAAGTACAGAATCTTTTCGTAGAGTTCATCGGCCGTCCTCTTTTCCACCCCATTCACCACGGCGCCGTCAATGAACCGCATCTTTAGCGCCTTGGCCTTCTCGACGTTTTCGCCGCTGGATCCACCGGGCTTCATCATCTTGCGGACCTTGTTGAGCTCTTCCTTTGGAATACCGGCGACCACGTTACAGAGCGCCATGGCCTGTTCCTGGAAGACGATGTGGTTGTAGGTCGACTCGAGGACCTGCTTGATCAATGGATGTCCATAGTCGATCGAATGTGGATTCTTCTTCGCCTGGATATAGGTCTTGTCGACATTTGCCGATAGTGGCCCGGGACGGTAGATAGAAGTGAGCGTCGCAATGTCGATGATGGATTCCGGCTTCGCATTAATGAAAAGCTTTTGGGCGCCCTTCTGAGAGCACTGGAACACACCAGCAAACCTGCCTTCATGATAGACGTTGCGGTAGACGTCCTGGTCGTTGAGATCCAATTTTTCCGGATCCAAGTTTTCTTGGAACCATGCCTTGACGTCCTCGAACGTTGGATTGGCGTTGCCTTGCTTCTTGAGGATCGACCTGATCGTCATGTCGATGATGCGTAGAGTTTCGCATCCAAGTAGATCGAACTTGACCCACCCCATTGGTTCGAGCTGCTTCGCCGTCATACCCTCAACCCAAGGGGTCTGGAGTTCTCCTTTTGCCTTGATCAATGGCATCCGCTCCTTAATGTTTTCGGAGACGATGACACCGCCGGCGTGACGTCCAAGTGCCTTGTTCTGTTTGTAGAGAACTTGGAGTGGAAGCTGAATTTCTGGATGTTGTTCCAGGAACTCACGAGTAGGTTTGGAGTACTTCAACGCCTCCTCCAGCGAAATATCGAATGTTGCTTCGGAATCGTCGTGCTTACGGCCGCTCTTGACGTCGTCGTCCAACGTCGCTAAAGCGCGATTCACCTCTTGAAACTCAAGTCCGTAGAAACGAGCGACGTCCTTGATGAGCGATTTAAGCTTGAAGGTGTTGTAGTTGGAGATTGGAATGACATTCTCTAGGCCAAACTCGTCACGGAGGTTGTCGATCAAACCATCTCGATCGGCAAAGTCGGTATCGATGTCTGGGTACTCGATGCGCATCGGGTCAAGGAAGCGCTCAAAGAGCAGACCGTACTTGATCGGATCCACGTTGGTGATCCCTAGAACGTAGTTGACCAACGACCCGGCACCCGAACCACGGCCTGGGCCGACGATCTGACTGCGCCAAGCGACGTCGATGATCTTCTTCATCGTGAGGAAGTACTGGGAAAACTTCTTCTCGCGGATGACTCCAAGTTCATACTTCAATCTTTCGATGTACTCCTGCTTGTCAGACAGCCCACGCTCCACTAACCCCTTCTTGCAAAGATCGACCAAAGATTGTTGGGCCGTCTTTCCTTCGGGAATGACGTACGACGGTAGTTTCATCGTCGTATCTGGCTTGATTTCGCCGATCATTCCATGGGCGATGTCGTGGGTCCTCTCGATCGCATCACGGACGACTTCATCATCATAGAAGTCGAATTGTTGTGTTGTTTCGGTGTAGGTTTCCCACACCTGTTGTGCATTCTTTGGGTATAGCTCGCACTTCAATTCATCTCGCGATGATGGGATCTGCGACGGATCCAGCTCACGGCTGTTGAGCCAACCCAGCTTTTTGTAGATCTCACGTTCACGCCAATGATCTGGGCTGGAGTAGTGACTGTCGCACGTCACCACCAGTTTATCTGTCAAGCTATTCTCCTTTGCAAAATCCAACAACGCCCTGTTGACCAGGTGCTGTGCTGGAAGCCTATTGAATTGTAGCTCGAGGAACGCAGATTCCGGTCCAACGGCATCCACCATGCGATCGTATGCGTTTGCAATTCCTAGCTGAATTTTTTCGCGAAGACCAGGTGTGTCGTACAGGTCGGCCTTCAATTCATCGAACTTGAGCTGTTGCAGGTGTTGGAAGACTTCGAAACTTAGGTTGCCGCCGGTGCAGGCGCTAGTGACAAGAAGATGCCCTCCCCGGGCCGCTTCTTTAAGCTGACGGTAGTCAATGCGCGGAAAACGGTAGAACCCTTCTGAGTAACCCTGGGACACCAGGTGGAACAATCGTTGTAGGCCGACTGAAGTCCGTGGCAAAACGACAAGGTGATGGCGACGGGCAACGGGATCATAGAACTTTCCGCTCTTGGATTCCTCCTCGTTCTCGACGGTGAGTCCCTCGGTCTCCGTCACCACGGCGACATGGTCATCATTTTCATCGGTAATGGCGACGATGGGCGTGACGACGTCTTCCCTAGGCTTTGGCTTCTTGGAGGATTGCGAAGCAGCAAAGTCTCGTCGCCACTCATCTAGGTTGGGATGTAGGTACATTTCGCAACCAGGGATGAATTTGAAGTTGACTCCCGCTTTGATGATCTTTTGCGAGTGCAGGTAGGCGTGGCAAAAGCCGTTCATGTGGCCGTGGTCGGTGAGCGACCAGGCATCCATGCCGTTCTTTACGACGTAATCGATGTGATCCTGCGGGTAATCGAGTCCATCAAAGGTCAACTACGAGAATCCACTGTGCGCGTGCAAACCAACGAATTTGGCCGGCGCGCGCACGGGATTCTTTTTTCCTCCTGTGCTCATTTTTGAATTTCCTTTATTTGCCTTCCCAGGATGGGGGCAGGTTTTTATATCTTATCCCAAGAGGGTTGGACTTTACACGTCTCAATTGTTCAATAGGAATAAAGAAAAAAGGACAATCACGTGATTGTCCTTTTACAAGTTTACAGTTGATATAATTCTTACATGATTTGTGCGGCAATGAGGCATCCCCTTGCCACGGCGTGGAGTGGATCAGCTGCGTGCCTGACCTCCTTGACGGGCAGGGTGAATCCGTTGCCCGTCAACTTTTTGGCAAACATCTCGACGAAACCATTCGCTTTTGAAGTTCCACCGGCCACGACGATGGGCAACGGATCCTTGAACTTTGGAACTGACTTGTGGTCTTCCATCGCAGCAGCGAGTTGCTTTGTCGTATAATCGATGAGACGATCGTAATAAGCCGAGACGGCGGCGAGCACCTGGTTATCATTAGGTTGCCCAACGGAAAAGACACCGTTCTCCTTTTCGGCCTGGACGATTGAATCGGACTCACCGGTGGCGACAGCTGCCATGCGGTCGATCCAGTCTCCGCTCTTCGTTGTCGAGAACTTTACGACAGGTTCGCCGTTGAGCATGACGCAGACGTTGACCATGCCGGCTCCCCATGACAGACAAACGCCTGTATAGTCGTCTTTCTCGAGCTCTGAGTAACACAAGGCTTCTGCCTCGTTGATGGCACGTGGTGAGTAGCCGACCTCGGTAAGGAGCTTGACGATGACATCCTCGTGATATCCAACGTCGAAGTCGTCGTCCTCCTGGTCGATCGGTTGTGCTGGAACGCAGAAGACGAGCTTCTCACCAGGTTCCGATGGCTTACCGGATACTTCCCTGAGGATATATGAGAGGATTCGTCGAGCGTCCTTTTCCTTGGACGAAACGACACCTTTGAACATTGGACGCTTGGCTGATTCGTTGCGTTCAACTGCTTTTTCGATGGCATCCTTGCCAAGGAGGATGAAGGAACCATCGGTGTCTTTGACGAAGGTCTTGCCAGCCAGGCCCTTCTCAATCATCTTGGTGGCGATGGGGGTGGATGGTTTGATGACGTAGAAGGCGTCACGAAAGTCCTTGTAGAGCACCTTGCCCTTGGAACCTTCGGAAGCAAGAACGATGAATGATGTGCCGACGTCTAATCCTTTTGCCATTTGGGTCTCCAATGGAGAATATCTACCTAAGCTTTTAGGTTGTTCAAGTTGACAAATTTCAAACGGATCGCAGCGCTGCGATCCGTTTGTTTTGTGTTGGTGGTTAGATAGTTATCGAATTACTCGACTACGGTAACCATGCTTTTTGGCGGCGGTGCGGGCGTCGAGGAGGGCACGTTCAAAGTCATGTGCCATCTTTTCGATAACAAACATGTTATTTGGATCGTCAGGGTTTTGTGCCTTGACGAATTTGCTCAAGTTTGCATACGCCGTTGGGTCATTGATGTCGTATTTGTTACCTTGGGCTAGGTACAGCTTCTTGAGTTTTTCTGCTGTAGTACCTATGTAAGCTGTGTCGGTTTCATATTTCTGCGCGGCCGAGGTGGCTTTTACATCTTCTACTGCTTCCTGTATCAAACGACGCAATTGTGCAATTGTTATCTTCATTGTAATTCCGGAGGGTTAGGATTGTTCTTATATATGGGAAAGTTCAACCTTTTTTTTATGACGTCTATTGCTTGCTGGGACGCGTCGGCGAGGATGAAATTTCTTCCGCAGGACATGGCTGCAGCGCCAGTCGAACCCGAACCGGCGAATGGATCAAGGATCGTCCCACCAGCTGGAGATGAAGCGACGATGGCGCGCCGCATCAACTTGATCGGTTTTTGGTTGGGGTATCCGACACGTTCCTTTGATGCCGTCCCAACGATGGACATCGACCAAACGTCGGTGGGTACCTGCCCTTCGGCGATACGTTTTTCGGCTTCCTCCTTGGAACGTCCGACGTATTGAAGTTCCGGGGCGGCGTAGGGAATACGATCAACGTCATTCCAATTGAAGATGTGCTTCCCCATCTTCTTGACATAAACCAGGATCGTGTCGTGCTTCATAGGCCAACGGTCCTTACCACGCCCACCGAAGTTGTAGCTCCAGATTACTTCATTAAGAAAGTTTTCGTACCCAAATATTTCGTCGCACATTACCTTGGCGTAGTGCACCCACCGCCAATCCAAGTGCAGGTACATCGTCCCTGTCTCTTTCAGGACGCGGTGCATTTCGACCAGGTGACCCTTTAGAAAGTCGAGATAATCGTCCTGCTTATCGCTATATTCTATTTTTGATATCACCATGCCGCCCATTCTACGGGCCATAGATTGGACATTGCCAGTGCCGAACGGTGGATCGGTATAGATCATATCGATCGACTGATCGTCCAAAGAACGCAGTAGTTCCATCGCCGTGCAGTGGTGGATTTGATTGGTGTTCATTTGATTTTTTTGAGTTGCGCAAGCTTAGATACCGAGGATGAAACATCGTCGGCGACGATCGTTTGATTTCCGAGCACCTTGCCGTTTCCTTGAAGATTTTCCTCAAAGTTGGTGACAAACTTACTGTCGTCGATGGAGACGATCTTTTTCGCACGTTGATGTTGTTGGATCGTCGGAGTGGGTTCGTCACCCATTATTGATGAATCATTTTGATTTTTTGTCGTTATCACGGCAGGGGCGGTGGAAGAATGACGTCCCATGATGTAGCCAAGCAAAAAAGATACTTGAAAAAGTGAGAATACGATTACTGATTCAAGATGCATCGCCATCACTGTAGTGTTTTATCATCTTATCCAGTCCGTCATCCAAATTTACAACAGGGCTCCAATTTAAAAATTCACGAGCCAATTTGATGTTTGGCTTCCTTTGCAGGGGGTCATCGACGGGCAGCGGGTGTACGAAAGAAATCTCGCCTCCGAGTTTTGACTGCAGCTTCTGCGCAAGTTGCAGGATTGAATATTCGTCTGGATTACCGATGTTGATTGGACTTCTTGGGTTTTTGTCCGCGTCGGACAAAGAAATCACTCCACGAATTAGGTCGGTGACATAGCAGAAGGACCTGGTCTGTCTGCCATCACCGTATATTGTCAGCGGCTTTCCACCGAGAGCCTGTGTCACAAGGTTGGTAATGATCCTACCATCCTTGGAGTCCATTCGGGGTCCGTACGTGTTGAAGATGCGTACGAGACGAACATCGGTTCCAAACTTGTTCAAAAAATCGTAGCAGAGAGCTTCGGCGGCGCGCTTACCTTCATCGTAACAGGCCCGTGGACCATACGAATTTACGTTTCCTCTGTATGCCTCGGGCTGCGGTGAAACCGATGGATCTCCGTAGACTTCCGAAGTTGAAGCATGCACAACGACGGTGTCCTTCTTTGCAAGCGTCAGCACATTCTTTGTGCCCAAGACACAAGTCATCATTGTTTCTATGGGTATGGATTGGTATATGGGAGGCGATGCTGGGCAAGCAAAATTGTAAATTTTATCAAAATTTAAACTGATGAAAGTATCAACAAAGTTCTTGTCGCATACGTCCAGGTTGGAAAAGAAGTAGTTTTTGTCGTTCAGCAGCAATTGATGATGCTTTGAAAGAACATTGGAAGAACAAAAGTTGTCGACGCCGTAGACGTGGTCGCCTAGTTTGAGATGATGTTCAACCAAATAACTCCCCAAAAACCCGGCCGCTCCTGTGACTAGAATCCTTTTCATCACTTCTAATGTAAATCAAAATTTCACATTTTTTCGAGAAAGCGCCGCATATTTACTGGCATGAAGTACGAACGCATGCTACAAGAAAAATTTGGAATGCCAATCGGATCTTATGCCGGAGAACCGGCCATCGGAGTTAGAGATCAACGCGAAGGCGATTTAGAAGAGTTGCTTTGCCCCGGCTGCGGTATGATGCCAGTGGGAGGCTCCTGTGGATGCGAGCAAAGCGAAGTGTGCCCAAGGTGTGGTATGATGCCTCTTGCGGTTGATGCTCCATGTTCATGCGTAGTTGCTGAAGCAAAGAAAAAGGGTGGACCATCAAAGAAAACGGCGAAAAAGATTCTTCGTGGAACAAAGACCTTCAAACAAAAAATGAAGAAGGTTGAAAAGTGGGCGGAAGATCCCGCAGCCGCCGCGGCTTGGATGATGCACAAGGCGACCGGAAAGTGGCCTTCGGAAAAGTGATCTAAGTTAAAAACAAAAAACCCGAATGAGCTTCAACTCATTCGGGTTTTTTTCAATTCAACCCAACTTTACTTGGAGCATCTTTGCTTCAACAGATAAACATGACCCTCATGCTTATCGGCAATATCCTGTAGCATGTTGTCGACGCCATTAGTCAACATTCCGCATTCCTTGAGGGAATTCAAAGCCAAATCAATAACTTTGATGAAATTCAATTCGGCCATCAAGGACCTGCGGGCAAGATCGGACGTTTGTGGAATTGTTGTTGTCATCCCATAGCCAGCTATCAATTTCGAACGTTGGAGGTTGACCAGTTGCAGATCAACGTTGTAGGTGCACCCTAATCCGATGGACTTTTCAGCAACGTTGTCTATTTCGCTGACAACATCTGTGTAGAGTCTTTGAAACAATTGGTGATCTCCGTAGAACGGATCGCCCATGGAAACCCAATGGTGATTTTGGTGTACTTCGTATAAAAACTTTAGATGTACCAAAACAACTGAAAGTTGTGCAAACGGAGACCCACCCCATTCAGCCACCATGTTGTCAAAAACAATATTGATGTTTGGTTCAACAGGAACTATATTCAGACCATAATTTTCCTTCAGCTTCTTCATGTCAACGTACCCCCAAAGTAAACTTTACTTTGTTTCCATGCGATGGATTCCAAGCTAAGCAATATGGACTGCCCTTGAGCTTTTGAATGGCGTTCCAGTGCTTGACGTAGGTATCTAACGCAAGTTCCTCTTTGGAACCGATAAAGCTACCAGGAATGATTGCAGTGGCAGGACACTTGACTCGCGAAAAATTTTCGTTTATGCCAATCTTTGATCCTGGGTTTGCTGTTGATGATTTTACGACAGAAAACACCGATTCAAAGCGAGAAACGAACTCGGAGGGTGACAGCCTAGCCTCAAGCAAATCTTCAACCTTGCTTAGTTCCTCAGGAAGGATCGGCATCTCCATATCGGCCTGCTCGTTAAGCTGTTTCGCCATCTTTTTGAAGATAGATTCTTCCAATGCGCCTTCGGCGCGGGAGGAGAGCAGACCGTACACAAGGTCTAGCAGCTTTTCGCTATCTACTTCAATACCCTGCGATTTTAAGCCATTGGTCAACTGTGCAACAGCCTTTTCTTCCCAGGGATGCTCAATAAAACCGCCGTACGTGTTGACGACCTTACGTGCCTGTGTCTCGTACCATTCATCCGTCAAACCCGGATGCTCAACGCTTTTTTCTGCTTCTCCAACCCTTACATCGCCGTAGATATCAAGATATTCTTCGTTGGCTTCTGAAAGCTTACTTTGAAGAACGAATTCTAGTTGTTCATCATTGGGATAGCTTTTCACCATCACTTCGACAAGGTGGATCGGAAGCCTCTTGGCGGCGGCGAGGCGTACCCCACGGTTCTTATCGTTCATAAAACGATTCAACATATTTTCCGGCAGAAGCCTTGCAACAAGCCTTCTTACTTCGGCGATCGGAGAATCAGCATGCTTTAGTAGCAAGCTGGTGTTGATTTTTTCGACCTTTTTATCTTGGAATTCATAAACATCAAGACGCTTATTGGCGCTTTCTGCCATTAACGTTGCACCATGGTTGGTGAGAATTGTGGGCCCCAAAGTACGAGTAAGTTCACGACCCAACAGGTTGTTGTGTTTTTCTTCCTTCACAACCTCCAAAGCCGCTTGTTGTATTTTTCCAAGCTTCCAACCCATGAATTGACTCCTAGACGCTAAATATATTGCAAACTGATTAAATCTTATAACGAAGGTTGGAAGGAACGAATACGCTCCAGTCTGGATGCCAATTGGATGGAGAACCAGAATCCCAAAAGTGAAGAACAGACGGTTCCATTGGGATATTCCTCAAATTCATTTTGGCTTCTTCTGGGGTTTTGTTTCCTTTTTTGTAATTGCACGTAGTGCATGCGGCTACGCAGTTTTTCCAAGAGGTCTTACCCCCACGGGAAACCGGTAAGACGTGATCGATAGATAGCGAGCTATACCCCAAAGAAATGCCACAATATTGGCAGCTCCAGCCGTCGCGATTAAACAGCACCTTTTTTTGGAACTTTGGAGGATGCTTTAAACCACGTTGCTTGTTGACGTATGTGAACAAGCGTAAAACAGCTGGAAGCTTAAAAGTATGAGATGTTGAATTGATTGTTTCATCCCAAAATGAAGGACCACCGGTCAAACCGTTGGCAACCTCGGCTCGACCACGAAGCAACAATTTGATGGCTCTAACACCGTCCATAAATTGCAAAGGTTGTCCATTGGAATTTAGAAGGAGAGTTCTCTTCATGTCAAACGCAGTCATCCTGCGTTTAAATAGGTATGATTCCAGCGAGTTGCGGTGTACCATATTCTGACTTACCCACCCTTACTTCCAGGTTTGGTAGAATGTTTCCTTTAAACTGTGAATGTACATGTCCAGAAAAAACCTTGAATTTTACGTGAGGTAGGCTTTGCGCCGCTCGTAACAACATATCTCCCATCATTTTTGATGTGTACCACGGCAATGCGTCTTGCAACCTCATTGGCTTTTTTTCGTTTGGAACATACGATTCGGTAAATGGAGGGACGTGGGTCACCACAATTATCGTTTCGTTTTTTTCACGAACAGCCGCCTTTATGCCATCGGCGATATGCTTCATGCCGACCTGGCATATAGAACGGGCAACATTGGCAATTTCATTTTTAAAAATTTCTACGCCGGTGGGTGTATTCCGTAGGGCGGAAGAATAATCCTTTATTCTAATCCAATCGTTCATAATCAAACGACTGTGCTCAATATTTCCATTCCCAGCATCATACCATCCGTCATGACCGACCAAAGCGACGTTGTTATCTAGACGTATGAATGGAACGTGCGATAAGTAACAAAGGAAATTGCTGTTGCGACATGTGTCTACGACGGCACGACGTACCGTGGAGACGTCAGAAAAATAAAAATCATGATTACCTAAGATGAAATAAACTGGCCTCTCTGCGAGGGAATCTAGAAGTCGCAGATGCTTTGTGAGAGCTGGGGCAATTGACAAATCTCCGGAAATCAAAAGACAATCTGCATCTCCGGCGGCCTTAACCAAGGCCGCCACACAACTCTGAGCATCAACCGTACAATCCAAGTGAATATCGGTCGCCCACGCGAGTACTTTCATAGTTTTTCCAACGATTCCTTAATTTGTTCCAAAAACACGATGGACTCCTCTAGCGATCGTCGTGCTTCTTCAAGCCTCGCCTGATTTCTTTGCGATTTATCCGCATCTTTTTTTGTTGATTCTCTCAACGAGAGCTGACGGCAACGTTCAACGCGCTCTTTGTTTTGGTAAACGTTCATCGTCATTTGTTGCAACAAAAACTGCAGTTTTTCCTTTTCGGAAGGCTTTTTTTCTTTTTTTAGGGTCTGCCTCCTTTTTTTCATAACCTGGCCACCATGTCGTCGAATATTTTTTCATCTTGCTCTATGACGACAAATCGACGTCCAAGCTTTCTTGCTGCCTGTGCAGTCGATCCCGAACCGGCAAATGGATCAACAACAATTTCCCCCGGGTTTGTGTGAACTTCGATGGGTATTTCTACTACCTTTGAAGCCTTTTGCGTTGGATGCAATTTTCCGCTGAATATTTCGTTGATATCACTCCAAACGTTCGTGCGACGATAGAACTCGCTCTTTGCTGGATACTTTTTGTTATATCCAGCGTATCCTCTCTTTTCATCTAAAAGAGGGATGTTGAATCGATATGGCTTTTTTGGATTGCCCTTTGTAAAGTAGGCCAGCTCCTCCCTGGTGAACAAGTAGTTATTTGAGACACCATAGGCTCGTTTTTTACCCCAAGTAATCAAGTTCGCCATCTTGAAGTTATCGTCCTCGACGCGCATTAGATACTTGATGAATGGTCTAAAACCTGGAAGACCAATCCCACCCCAAACGTAAAAGGCGCCACCTTGAATCAATAGTTCAGACCACAATCTTGTCCAATTAATCATGTTCTGAGCGTACTCATCGTCGGTCAACTTAGTACGATCCCAACGTTCCATGACGATGTTTCCGTACGGAGGATCCGTAGCAATGAGTGGAATTACACCATCGCCCAGCCAAGTTCTCACCTCATCCAAGGTCTCACGAGCCGTCGCATCGGCGCAAAGTGCGAGCCCATCGTTGAATTCAACCTTCTTCATACGTTTTCTTTCTCTGTATCCTGTTATCAAAGCAACTCGAACAGGCTGTGTGGATCCAACCACCATTGTTTTGTTGTCTGGCCTTGTTTGAACAATACTCACAGACACGATAGGACATGGCTTCTGCCATGTGGATCATTCCATTGATCGTCTCATCGCCACCATAGACATAGAAACGCAGACCCCCAAACTTGGATTTAACCTGAACTGCAACGACTTGCAGATTTTGTTTTTCCTCTTCGGTCATCTGAGAATTACGAATCTTGTGATCAACGTGATTTTGAATCTGCCAGCAGAGGACATCGATGATGTCGTACCAGCCGTCGGAGCACTCAGTGTAACCCAACTTTCCAAAGATCTTTGGATATTTTTCGGCGAGTTTAGAGTCAAGCTGCGGCGTCATACATCAAATAATACACCACAGCGATGAGACAATTTTATTTTTTCTTCCTCTTTTTTCCACGATGTTTTTTGATTTGTTGCCACTGGGCGTCGTCTACCTTGCGCGCAGGCCCACCAGCCAGAACGGAATTGACACGTGCCATTGCCCATGCATGTTGTGAAGCCCCGGGGCGATGACCGGTCCTCCATGCCGCTAGACCTTTGTTGTATATCGCACGAAGAGCACTCATCGGCGCGCCTGTCTTTTCTGCTTTATTTTTTAAGGCTTTGGTAACGCTGTCGCCTTTCTTTTTTTCTACAAGAACAACCTGCTCAACAAATTCCCTAAGAATTCCAAGGAAATCAACATCAAGTTCCTCGTCCAGTTCCAGGCTCTCGTCAACATCGAATTCATGAGATTCTCCGTACATGTCCTTAAATTTCTTTGTCCACTTTGACGGCTTTGTCTCTTTACGTTCCCCGCCCTTCGTAAAGTCTGTTTTAAACTTGGATGGTTCATAAGCGGCTGGATCGTCCGTGTCGGACTTTTCCCCGCGTTCAAGCTCTTTTTTCCTTTTGGCTTTTTCTGATGAGGATAAACCTTTTAGGTACGCCGGATTGTATTTTTTCTCTTCTAACGACATCGCCCATAAATATAAGCGAGGATTTTATGAGAACACTGAGGTTGGGATCAAAAGGACCGGACGTCGAAAAATGGCAGGCGTTCTTGCGTGGATGGAAAAAGAACAGTCTCATCGTCATCGACGGTAACTTTGACCGTATAACTGATCTGGAGACAAAGCAGTACCAGGTCGACAGACGGCTTGGCGCCGACGGCATCGTCGGCAATGCCACGTACGCGGCGGCGATGCGTGATGGATTCGGTCTCGTTGAAGATGATTCCAAAGACATCACAAGTCCAAACTGGCCGGAGATACCCGCTGGAGCAAAACCGGTAGGTGCCGCTGATCGTGAAAATCTGTTCGGTCGCTTTGCTTACATCCCTGCCCCCACGCAAAACAATCCAGAAGCCATCCGATTGACAGACGATTGGGCCAAGAAAAACATAACCAGTGTAACTATACCTCAATTATCTGGGGTATCTGGTGCGCCAAAGAGCGGCAACGTCCAGGTGCATACAGCGTTGGCATCGCAGTTCTCTAAAATGTTTCAGGCTTGGGAAAATCACAGCCTCTTGTCCAGGCTCATAACATGGGATGGGCTATGGGTACCACGATTCTCCAGGGGTTCACGCAGCTACCTATCCAACCATTCTTGGGGTAGCGCCTTCGACATCAACGTCAGGTGGAACGGTTTGGGGGTTAGACCGGCGTTGACCGACGAGAAGGGAAGCGTCAGGGAGCTCGTGGAGATAGCCTACGAGTATGGTTTTTACTGGGGCGGTTGGTTTACAAAACGCCCCGACGGTATGCATTTTGAAGCATACAAAATCCTATGATCAAAGTCGCAGCAAGCGGTTACTTCAACCCACTTCATAAGGGTCACGTCGAGTATCTTCAAAGGGCTCGGGCCTTGGGCGATTACTTGGTGGTGATTGTCAACAGTGACCTTCAACGTGCCATAAAAAATTCAAAGCCTTTCATGGATGAGCAAGAGAGGATGTTCATCGTCGGTGCGTTGGAATGCGTCGACGAAGTTTTCCTATCGATAGATGAAGATGCTACGGTGTGTCGTAGCCTGGAGGCCATATCACCCGACATCTTCGCGAAAGGTGGCGATAGGTTCGCTGAAGAGATACCGGAGGCGGAAATCTGTAGGAGATTAGGAATCCAAATGGTGGACGGCTTGGGCAACAAATTACAATCATCCTCTTGGTTACTGTCCAAGGAATAAATGAAATCGGGATCCATAAGACCCCGATTTTTGCAAAACTTACGTTTTTAATAACATCATTCTACAGTAATCTTACGTTTTTGTACGGTCGATTCCTTTCGTGGAATACCGATGTCGAGCAAGCCATCGGCGAGTCGAGCGGTGATGGAGTCGAAGTCGACATCGCTGTGAAGGCGATACGAATAGCTAAACTCCTTTCCGAGACGTGTTTTGCCGGTCACGTGCAGGGTCCTTCCTTCGACATTGACGTCGACATCTCCCGCTTTGACTCCTGGAAGCTCAATTTTGATACCGTCGTTGTCGACGACATCGGAGCGTCGTGTCGTTCCAAAATTCCAATTTGAATTTAAGAAATGGTCGAAGCTGGTGGAAAGAAGCGGCTCGTAATACTTGATCAACATTTGAAATTATCCTCCTTTGTCGATGAGGGTTTTTGTCTCACCGTCGCAGACAAGATAATAACGGTTCCAGAAATGAACAGGAGTTTTTACAGATTCAGCGTAAATACGTTGTCAGAATTCTTCTTTTGTTGTGATTGCAACCGCTCGGCATCTTCAAGATACTTCTTGTGCATGTCGGCCACCTGCCCTTGGTATGAGGGATCCAAAGTCAAAGTGTCACTATTGCTTTCATCTACAACAAGTCTAACTTGTCTCATCAGATCAGCGCCATCCACGCCAAGCAACAATGCCTCCTGAAAAATTTGGATCATACGCATGGCGACCGTGTCAGAAATCTTGTAGCTCATATAAACCTCCATTGAATTGTAAACCGTGCAGGTTTATTGTACAAGTCGTAGTTTTAATTGCAATCAAGCCATACCAAAATCAAAAGAAACTTCTCCGCTTTCGGCATCGAGATGGCACATCGCCCCGATCGGTATCGCTGATACCGTCGACCCATGAGAGAATGAATAACCATAAACGCATGGAGGACCATTGGGGGTACAGAAAAATTCCTGTATTACATCCTCCAAATCATCCTGACGATCGTGATCAAAATCCTGAAATTCTCCGATGACGACTCCATTGAGAACGCCAAGGATACCTGCAAGCTTGAGGTGCAGGAACTCACGATAGATTCCCTCGACACTTTTGTGGATGTCCTCAATGAATAATATCGCACCGTTCATGTCGGGGAGGTGCGGCGTACCAATCAGACGAGTAAAAGTATCGAGGTTACAACCTATCGCTGGTCCAGAAGCGCACCCCAATTTCACTGTTCGTGGAATAAAACCATTTTTTCTAAAAGGAAGGTTGCCCCACGGTTGACCCGACATCAACAATTCTAAAGTCTCAGCAAGAGATTGTTCTTGACCTTCCCTGAAGGCTTTGCCATTGTCGAGATGAATGTTTGGTGATTGACCATTGATCGTGATCAATCCTGCATGTTTTAAAATTCCGACGTTGAGAGCGGTAATATCCGATCTACCCAGCATTAGCTTCATGCTTTTTTTGATCAATCTATAGTTTAGATGTGGAAGCAGAGCCGCACTGCCGGTACCCCCTTTTGCACATATTACGGCAGAGATGTCGGGAGTTCCGAACGCCCAATGCAATTCATTAAGACGGTCTTGCAATGGTGCAGAATGTAAGCCGTCGGATTTGAGATTTTTGACGCACGGACCCAGGACGGGAACCAACCCTACTTCGTGTATTATGTTTAATCCTTCTAAAAGCCTATCAGCTTCGATTGCCGACGATGGTGCGACGACGGCAACCTTAGAACCTCTTCTGACACGACGTGGTGAAAAATATTGCATTATTTTGCATCACTTGATTTCAATGGACTCAAGTCCGTCAAGCGCATTAAGGACAAAAACGAGATCGTCATCGCTCAATTCTTCATCTTTGAAAGAAGCTCTCAAGCCTTCGAATGCATCTGTAAATTTTTTCTTTGCTTCATCAACCTTTTTGGGGTCAGCTGCGGGGGCGGCTTCTTTGATAAGACCGGCCAAAGAATTCCAACGTTCAACAACCAACGAGTGGTTGGACCTAAGAGAAATTTCCTTGGCAGCCATGAGGATATCTGTTGAAACTACGCGGCGTGATTCAGCTACCATGTGCTTGTTTTGAATCAAGTACGAAATGATTTTTGAAACCTTACCGGCGTCGACCTTGGTCGTCTGCGAAATTACCTTGGCAAGTACCTGAGTTGCCTTGGGAACATCCACCTTGGCTTCAATGGCTTGTTCCTCGGCTTTTTCCGGATCTTTGCCGGCTGCTTGGGCAGCCGCCGCAGCAAGGGCTGGTACTGCCGTCTCAGGCTTATTTGGATTTAACGGTTGACCAGCTGGGACAGCTGGAGCTTCTCCGCCTTTGGCATCTCCCCCACTGGAAGCAGGTGGGGCAGGGGGAGAGGCGACCTGTGCAGGAGGGGCTCCAGCTTTGTCCAGTATTTGTTTGAGAATTCCGTAAACAGCTTCTTCGGGTTGACCAGCTTCCTTGGCCATGCTCTTGAGATCATCAATCTCCTTAGAGATTGCCTTCTCCGCCGCCACCATTCTTCTGTTAAATTTGTTGTTTTTGAAGAGGGCCATAGCAGCACCACCAAGCGCTTGTGCTGTATCTTTTCCCGCGCCGAGCCAGCTAACCACTTTGTCTATAATTCCTGCTTCGATGAGCCTTTCTCTTTCACCAGAGGAAAGATCCGATTCAAGTAGAACTTGATAGGCTAGGTAGCGAACGGCTGATTCGTTGAATTTTCTCTTCATGGTCGTAAATATTCACTTGACTTCTAAGTTTCTGAGCAAACCCCAAATTTCATTGGAAACGATCAGACGATCACGATTGCAATCGATGGTCGAATTTTCTTGTGGATACCTAAGTGCCCATTCACCATACAACTTTCTAACTCGTTGTTGTAAATCGCTGTCGGCTTCATAGACATCTTCAACCTTGTGTCTGTGAGATTTCCCCAATAAGATAAAAGTGTGGAACGGTTTTTTCAGCCTACGGCTCAAGCTCTCTGTAAAGTCCTTTGGAACACCGGCAGCCTCACCGTAGATAGTCGTCGACAGGCTCCATCTGTCCATGATGATATAGTCATATTGTGCCTCCAGAGTTGGTAGTTCCCTCCGCTGGAACACCTGTCTATTGAAGAACTGGAACCATTGAAAGATTTTTGGCAACCTCTTGGCGAGGCCGTTTCGCAACATCCAATAAACAATGTGATAAGCAAAATTGGTCTTTATCGGAACTTCGACAATGGTCGCCGTATAGCCTGCCGCTTCCAACCTGTTCTTCAACATGAGGCTCTGCGTAGCCTTGCCAACCCTGTCAGGACCCTCGATGACGATGATTTTTGACATGTTACCTCAGTATGGTTGCCTGATCTTACCGTCCACGACAAAACCAAATGCTTTCAAGGTGTTGTCGAACTTACCAGTTTTTTCAACTTGAACCAACATGTCACGGGCGATATCTCTGATTTCTAGCTGAGCGTGGGTGGAATATCTCAATTTCACAAAGTGGGCGAAGGAACGAAAGTTGAACATTACATCGGCTGTGATTTGATTTCCATATGGAAGATAGAAACGAGCCGACTCCTTTGCTCGCTTGCGCGGTACGCCCTTTGCAACAAGTGAGTCCAGCACTTGATGGTATTTGGCAAGGCAGCCTTCTGCATGTTCAATATACTTCTCTTTTTCTTCGGCGTCCCAGTCGATAGGAGTGTAGTACTTATCATCTCGGAGTTCCTTATAACGAGCTGATTCTGCATTGACGGAAACTCCAATGCGATGCTTGATGAGGTGGATATGGGAAGCCAAGTCCGTCGTCACCAAAAAATGCAAAGAACTTTTTTCAAAAACAGAATGATGTTCATGCTCCGCCAACATGGTCAGCAAGCTTGGGATTCGATTCCTCTTCTCATCATTAAGTTCACGAGAAGTTGATGTCCATGCTGACAGAGCATGGGTTTCATCAGAACCATAAAATCCAATAAGTTCGATTTTGTTGGGTTGAGAAGGCATGCAGTAATATTACATGCCGCAGAGGTAAATGAACAAACGGTCGATTCAACATCGACCGTTTGCAAGATGAGCAGATTTTTTGCTTTTAGACCGAAGTATCCAAGTAAACCAACAAAGCCTCCTTCAAGCGATCCTCGACGGTCTTTTTGAACTTAGCGTCGCGACGCAGCTCGGCGGCCACCTTGTTTGCAGCTGAATATCTTCTATTCCTGATAGCTTGATCGGTGGAGGTTTGATTGGCGTTGACGACAAGAACCTTCACGAGATCAATGGCCGCCTGATCGACGAGATTATCGACGATCTCCGAGAAGGCCCAATCCGGTATCCCACGGGAGAGCTCTTCTCGGATTAAACGTCGCAGTTGCTGTTGGTTGATCTTCTTATTCACGACGTTCTAAATAGTCCGATCACGAACATTTTCCATACGGACAGTTGGTGCACTGTACGCATCCTTCCATGTAGACCAGCGAATCAGATCCACACTCGGGACACTTCTTGTCGGACGACTTCGTACCATCAGGAATATACCCTTTCAATACTCGGGCCAACGCCCTGGAAAAGCTCTGCATTTCGCTGTGCTTATCCTTCTGGAGTTGTTCACAGATGTAGCTGACGGGTACACCGTGACGCAACGCCAACGAAATTGTCCTGGTGAAGGCCCCATGGTTTGGGTTGTCGAAGAGCTCTACGACGTCCTTGAACACCAATTGATCATCGTCTCCAATTGGAATCTGGAGGTTATACGTCGCCACACCATCACGCTTGCCATTCTTGACGAGAACACCGACCTTACTCTTCTTGGGAACCTCGACGTGCTGAGACAATCCACAGAAGACCTCGTACGGCTTTCCGTTGATGCGGCCGACGAGCACGAGATACGTCTCTTGACCGTCTCCTGACCTGACGTTGATGCGATGAATATCACACGGTAGTTCCTTCGGTCGTTTTGGGGCGTGATGCTCTACAAGGGTTTCTGGTTGACCAGAGGTGTCTTTGCTGACGTCGACCTTGGGCTCGTCAGAGACCAACACACCGCTGCGACAGCCGTCACGATAGACGGTAAAACCCTTGCAACCAGCCTCCCAGGCCTGCATGTAAACGTTTGCCACAACCTCTCGAGTGGCTGTGTTTGGAAGGTTGCAGGTCTTGCTAATTGCATGACAGATCCAACGTTGGGCCGCTGACTGAAGCTTCACAGACATCGGCCAGTCGACATCGTTGCTCGTCGCCTTCCAGTACGGAGACTCCGAAATCTGTTCATCAGTCTTACCTGTCGCGTCCATCCACTTCTTGAAACCATGATGGTATACTTTGTATTCCTGCCACTTATCACCCAACGGGTCAACGAAATCCACACGGGCGGAAGTATCAGTTGGATTGATCTTCTTACGACGCTTGTAGGACAGGAGGAACGCCGGCTCAATTCCACTGGTCGTCTGTGTAAGGCATGAAACAGAACCGGCTGGTGCCGTCGTCGTCAAAGCAATGTTGCGACGACCATACTTCTTCCACTGAGCTTCAAGCTCGGGTGATTGTGCCATGATCTTTCGTAAGAACGGGCTTTGATATTCCAGATCCCAGTCGTAGACGGGGAATGTACCACGTTCCTTTGCCATTTCTACCGATGAACCGTATGCGGCGAGCGCCAAAGCCTTGTAAACCTGCTCGGTCTTCTCTACCGACGCCTCGGTTCCATACGTTACACCCCACGCCGCCAACGCATCTCCAAGTCCTGTGATACCGAGACCAGTACGGCGAGCACCCGATGCAGCCTTACGGATCTTCTGCCAGAGCTCAACCTCGGCGCGCTTGACGTCGGGACTTTCGTTATCGCTAGCAATCTTGTGCAGAATCTTGTCCACTGCCTCGATTTCCAGATCGACAAGGTCATCCATCAGGCGCTGTGCTTTGCGAGAAACCACATCAAAGCGCGGGAAATCAAATTGGGCAGTGTTTAGGTAAGAATCGTTTACAAACTTGGTGAGGTTGACAAGGAGCAGACGACACGAGTCGTATGGACTGAGGATTAGTTCAGAACATGGGTTAGTCGAGACGTTTGCATAGCCGCGGCTGGCGTAGGCCTCCGTTGGAGTCCAACGCTTGACGGTATCCCAAAAGAGCAAACCAGGTTCGGCAGAAGTCCATGCAGCGTCGATGATTTGATCCCAAACGTGACGTGCACGTACCACCTTGGTTACCCTTGCCTCTTCCACTGAAACGTCGACGGGCCACTGCAGGGTGAACTCCTTGTCATCCTTGACAGCTTGCATAAAGTCGTCGGTGAGCCGCACTGAGATGTTGGCACCCGTCACCTTCTTCAGATCACGTTTAATGTTGATGAAAGTTTCCACCTCTGGATGCCGACATGAGATCGTCAACATCAATGCCCCTCGGCGCCCGCCTTGTGCCACCTCACGGCATGTGTTGGAAAATCTTTCCATGAAGACTCCAATACCATCGGTCGTCCCGGCAGCATTGGCCGTCGTCATACCCTTGGGACGGATCGTAGAAATGTCAAATCCAACGCCGCCGCGGCGTTTCATGATTTGTGCTTGTTCTTGGTCGGTGTACAGGATTCCACCGTAGGAGTCCTGCGGAGACGCAACGACAAAGCAATTAGACAAAGATTGAAGCTTGAAAGGATTTCCCATCGCCGACATCGGAGAACCCTGAGGAATGACGGCGCCCATGCCACGAGATTCGGCAGCCAACGCATCAAGCGTCATGCCGAGACGAGTAGGTTCCGGAATGTGGTCAACGTCGGCCAAGAGGGAAAAGATCTCCTGCTCGGACATTGGGTTTGGATAGTTCTTTTCAATGCGAGCAAACTCCTTGGCCAATCTGACGTGCATGTCGGACGGGGTACGCTCGACGAGCTCTCCGTTAGAGTTTCTTAGGGCGTACTTGGCCACAAAGACGTCAGCGGCCAGTTCGTCTCCGTGGAAATACTCAAGTGATGCTGCATACGCTTCTTCACGGGAATAGGTCTTCATTATTTCACCAAAGGTAGAGAGTACTAACTATAAACCAAAAGCTGAGACAGATTGCCTTCACGATTCTGAATTTTTGTTGTTGAAATCGTTCTTTAGCTCTTTCCATTTCGCACGCAACGCACGCTTCTGTTCCGCCTCATCGGTTGCGTTCACCTGTTCAGGTGCGTCGGCTGAGCCCGTGATTTCAAACTTACTTTGTGCAGTATTGATCTTAGCTGGGAAAACCAAACCATCTCGACCGGCGCGGTTCTTGGCGACATAGAGCCGACCCCAACCGCTCGCCTTTTCGTGCGATCGACGTGATACCGAGATGATGAAGTCACAGATCATTGCCTTGCCATAAGCCTCCGACATGTTGGTCATATCGATGACTTCAGCATTTGCGCCTTCTTTGTTGGACTGAGATGCCGTCCACACCGGTATCTGGAGCTCCATCGCCATCGCCCGTAGTTCTTCGTAGACCAATTTCAACTCGTGTCGTAAGGAGTCGAATTGGCGCGTGGAGCGCATGATGTCGGCGTAATCAATGATGACGATGTCGGGTTTGAATCCTTTGAGGTCCAGGCGCTCGATGTGAGAGCGAAGTGTAAAGATTGATGCTGTGTTTGTCGGATACTCCTTGATGAAGAGACGTCCCAAATTCATTGATTCGTATTTGGACTTTACTTCATCCTTGCGGTCCATCACCTCGTTGGAATCCATGTCACACAGGTTGGAATCGTATCGGATGCCGACAGCCGTCTCGGAAAGCTCAAAAGTGTAGTGTAGGACGTTCTTACCCATCTTCAAGGCGTTGGCACCAATCATCGTCAACCAATGCGATTTTCCGCTACCTGAACCTCCGACTACGCAGAGTAGTTCTCCCTTTCCAGAACCCCCATTGAGTAGTTCTTTTTTATCCAGCTCAAGAATACCTGTTGGAATTGTGTCGCGCTTCAGACGGGTGAATCTGGCGTCCATCTCGTTGAAGAAGTCGTGCCCTACCGAGGGGGCAGTGCCGACCTGCACCGCCCGTTTGATCGACTCAACGATTGACTCGTACTTGTTGGCGGCCATCTGATCGACGGCGTCCTCAAGGGCCTTTTTTAGGGCTTGCTTCCGGCAGAACTCCAACGATTTTTCACGAACGAACTGGAGGTCGCCTGGGTCTGGATTGGCCTTCATCCGTTGAAGGTATTCAATAATTTGGTCGCGGAGGATGACATCGGTACCAACCTTAAGGTCCTCTCGAATGATGGTGACGAGGAGCTGTAGGGTGGGGAAGACCTTGTACTTCTTGGAGTAAGCAAAGTAGCGATCGGCAAGGAACTGGAGGTACTTGAGCTCGAAGTACGATGTGTCGAACACCTCCATCATCTGCTCGGCGAACTTACCGTCCGTAAGCAATGCTTGCATAATCTTTTCTTGAAATGAGCGGCCGTATGTACCGAAAGTCTGTGTCTGCTTTTGAATTCCGTTGTTATTCTTGTCGTTTTCCAGCATTTTGTTCTCCGGTCGGACTTCCGACACCATCGATACAGTTGAAAGAATAGAAAAACTCTTCGACGTTGAAATCGCCGATTCCTTCCTTGATCATCGACCTGGTAAGACCAATCCTATTGGTGCGAGGTATGAATGTATCTATCGCGTGTTGTATCTTGGAAACTTGGTTGGCCGACAGCATCGAACCGTCGAGGTGTACGAGCTTCCAGTTCCTTTCTAGGACATCGCGATTTTCGATGATGCGTTTGTAGAACGACGACTCGTTGAGGTGAGTCTGACAGAATGATATCACGTCGTCGATCAAGATGTCACTCTCCGTCCCAAGAAACGGTAACCTCTTAGAGACTGTTTTGAATCCTACGCCTTTGATCCCTGGAACGTTGTCTCCTGGATCGCCGCACAAAGCCTTTGCCATGGCAAAATTCTTTGTCGTGATGTGGTATTCCTCGAACACGTCCTCCTTTGTCAAGACGCGCTTCTTGTGCAATGAATAGATCCGAGTTGTCTCGTCAAGAAGCTGGTACATGTCCTTGTCTGACGAGACGATAATCTTATTCTGCGAACGATATGGTCCGTAACACAGGAATGCAACAATGTCGTCGCCCTCGCAGTCTGAGGCGTAAACCTGACAGACTGGGATGTACTTCAACATCTCGAGAAGGGCGATGAGTTGATGCTTGCGATTTTCTTCGGATTCTGGGAGGTCGTCGCCGTAAAAGCGGTTGAGCTTCTCGGGACGACGCCCCAGCTTGTAATCCGGAAAAATACTTCGTCGTCGTTGTGATCCTCCACCTTCCCAGGCGATGCATACCCTGATTGGGTGGACCTCGGAGACGATTCGACGAAGAGTCTTGAGGAATCCAATACATCCACCCATTTGGTATCCGTGAGAGGAAACCTGAGGGTACGCTGCCCAGGAACGTATGAAGAGATTTTGACCGTCAACTATTAGAGTTGGACGATCATTCATCCGACGTCTCGCTCTCTCCCTCCCCGACGCTTTCACCGGCCACGGTGACAAGGGCTGTGTCGAGCGCCGCCAAAAGATAACCGCGGTATGTGTCGTCCCTCAGCATGTTTCCAAACTCCGACTTGTAGAACTTCTTTTCACAAATAACTTCACCGGTCTTTAGGGATGATACCGACAGTTCCTTCCATGCACCATCGCCAGATACGTTGATCTCTAGTCCATCACGTTTGATTGGACCGTTGGCCTTACAGTGGCTGCGCACCTCGTCAAATAGGTACTCATCCTCGACGATACCCTTGCCAAAGATGATGTCGAACTCGCACTTACGGAACGGTGCAGCGACCTTGTTTTTCTTAATCGTCACGGTCGTATGGATGCCAATGGGATTGCCATTTTTGTCCTTTACCTGATTCCCGCTACCAAGACGTATGCGAACAGAAGAGTGGAAAGGAATTGCCTTGCCGCCCGGTGTAACCGTCGGATCTCCGTGCATGACACCGATCGCGTCTCTGATTTGATTGATACAAAGTAATGTAACATTGTTTTGTCCAATAACTCCTGTGATCTTACGCATGCCCTTGGAAATGGCACGGGCTTGCAATCCAATCGAATTTTGATCATATTCTCCATCAAGCTCGGCCTTTGGAGACGTTGCCGCGATGGAATCCCAAATCACCAAGATCGGAACGTTCTTTTCGATGATCTGCTTCGCCTTGGTGATCGTGCTTTCGATGATGGAGAACACCTCCTCCGTACAGTGAGAATCACAGTAGACAAATCGACGACGAACATCGATTCCCATGTCACTGAGCTTGGAAATCGGTGTGGCATTCTCGGTATCAATGTAGACAACAAGTCCACCGAGCGATTGGGCCACCGCTGCGGCGTGATAAGCCAAGTGCGACTTACCAGATGAGGGTAAACCCGAAATTTCGATAATGCGCCCCTCTGGGTAGCCACCGTCCATTGCGTTTCGAATGGCGTAATTCAATTGGATGGAACCCGTGTCGATCCACCGCTTGACGACGGTAGGTGCGTCCATCTCTGATAGATTATAGGCGATGCGTGTACCAAACTCCTTGTTGATGTCGCGGATCAACGATGACATCATCGTATCCACCTCGGTCTTGCTCTTTGTCGCTTCTGCGTCCTCAGCCTTTTCTCGTTTTGCCATTTTGCTATTATCCTATTTTTGGTGTCCGAAGTACAAACGCCGGAGACGCTTAAATCTCCGGCGTTTTATTCAACTAACCCTGATCAACGATGTCAGCTGTCACCCATCAGATCGGCGAATGCATCGTCGAGCGACTGCTTTTTGACACCAGAATCATCAGATTTCTTTGGCTTTTTGACGGCCGCGGGGGACGAATCCTTTGCAGGTGGAGCACCCTTCACCTCGGCGACAAGATCATCGAGAGCATCGCTGGATGCCACATTACGTGTCGTACCTGGATTGGCATCGACAGGAGCCTCCTCCGGCGATCCACCGTTGAGCCAATTGTTGAGGATCGTCTCGATTTCCTGTGGAGAGCGCAGGCGGTACATGTCGTCAAGATTGGGCACGGAGTCGAGCCACTTTTTGGCTGTTGCACTATCCTCATGGAGTTTGGAAGGACGACGTGCAGGATCAACCATAGTATCGTTGAACTGCTTGCCTTGTGCCTTGCTGATTGTAACCTTGAGATCAAAGCCCTGAGATGGATCGAGGATGTCACCCACCTCTTCATCAAGGAAGAAACCAAGCATGCGCTGATAGACAATCTTACCGAAGGCCCAAACCTGCACACCCTTGTCCTCCTCGCCTCGAACGATGACTGGGGCGTAACAACGCATCTTGGGTTGCAGCTTCTTGGCGAGATTGCGGTCGTCCGGCTTGCCACTGCTATATAGCTTGCGGATCAAATCGTCGATTGGATCGGGCTTACCAAATTGCTTTGGTGTGAGAAGGCCCGCATTCTCTCCGATGTAGTAGAACCAGCGTTCTGCGAACGGCTGACCTTCAGGAGTATTCTTCCATGGCAGACAGCGGATCTTATACTCACCAAGACCTGGTTTCCACATCTGGACCGAAGAGGTCTTCTTGACACCGCTGAGCTCTGCGACACGACGACGAATTGCTTCAAGATCGATTCCCATTTTGATTTCCTTTTCCTTTTCCGCCGAGAAAACCGACCTCCCTCATCATCGAGGGGCGTGGCCAGCGTTCCTAGACTTTGTTAGTTTATCATGCCTCAGACCAAGTGTTCACGTAAATGGTCTTCAACAAACTTTCCGTTTCCGCGTCGGATGATTCCGACGTATTAAATAGGGAAGGCGGACAAAAATTTGTCCGCCTTTTGTTTGGTCATCGGTGCGTTGGTGTTACTTCCAAGCCGGACGCTTTTTCTTTCCAAGTGTTTTCATACCCAATGGCAGGGTCATTCCGGCGACTGCTCCCGCTCCGCTGAATTCAGCTACTTCTTGTTCGTCATCTGTATCGTCTTCACCAGATTCTGGTGTTCCATTAGGATTCTTGAGTTGATCTGCAACACGAGGTTTGCCTCTAACCTCACTCAACATCATCCTAATAAAACTGCGCAGAAGTTTTTCGTCCATGCTTCTAACTATTGTCGCCGAACAGTTCCTTCTCCTGCTTCGTCGACAGAACATCAGCGATATGTACGACATCGACAAGACGTGGTTCCTTCATTTTGTACTTCGCGTTTTCCTCAGCGTACTGCCCATCGTTGAGGACGATCGCCAGCCATTCATCCTGAGAAAGCTTGAGACCAAAATGCTGGCACAGCCAGACACCGCGATGCGGTACCGTCATGTACTGTAGATCCTTGTTGTACTTGTACATCTCGCCAAGCTTATCGCGGTGCCAATCGGAATCTTGTGGAACATAATAGTCGTTCTCGTGATCGCCCACCTTGCCAAGGTCGTGGAACAAACAACCGATGATCAATGAATCCTTGGGAAGATCGTAGCCAAAGGCCTTGACGAGCTTCATGGCGTTGCCGAGGACACGCAAAGAATGGTCGACCAATCCGCCTGGAAATGCGGAATGGAACTCCTTGCGTGCCGAGGCTGGGCACAGTGCAAGGCGTTCGCCCAAGGCATCTACAAGAGCAAGAGCTGGTTCGGCACGGTCGCCGATCTTTTCGACGAGAGAACGGTACTTATCGTAATTGGCAGCAATTGTTTCAGGATCCAAAGTCATAAACCCACGGTATCACACCGTGGGTTTATTGTTCAATCGATGATTTGTTTGACGAATTTAATCCAAGTGTTCGACCTCAAACCATTGCGCTTGTGGTGGATCCTAGTTCATTTTGTGGCATTTTTTACGGCAGAAACAACCTTGTTCAGCGCCGCCTTCAACTCTTTTTCATCTATCCCCTTCTCGGCAGCAAGGGTCAAAGTTCCTTGTAGGAAGGAGGCGAGCTGGTCGGCGGTTTGGATCTTGTCGATGGCGTCCTTGATGGCTGGATTATCTCCAATCTTTTCGGTCGCCTTTTGGGAGGCAACAGAACCTTTTATCTGCTTTCCGGTGCTTGGTTCGGCAGGGGGACCTGCTTCTCTCAAATTAGATATTTCTTCATTGATTATTTTACGGATCTGTCTCAAGGTAATTTTCATGTTCATCTCTCCGACACGAAAAATTATGCATGCAAATCGTAAATTTTCTCCAAATTCATGGGAAATTTTGTCGAAAAGCCTGGCACGTCGACCGATCTCATCCTTTCCACGTCGTCAAAACGATCACCACGGACGTCCAAAATCAAGGCGTCGTGCAGGACGAACAGCGGACGGATCCCATCGCTTCCCAAAAAATCAACGACAGATTTAAAACCAAGCAACGAGACGTCGACGCCGGTGCTCTGGGCATATGAGTTAACCAACAAATGGTCTACCTTGTCTCCGTCGATGAACAGCGGGCGCCCAAAACGGTTGTGAATCCTACCAGTTCTAGCCAGCTCATCGGCCAACCTCCGCCGCAGCTGAACCACCTTGAAGTATGAACGTACGGAATCGATGAACCCATCGAGCCGCGAACCGTTCATCCCCAGCTTCGCCCCCAGCATCGCCTTGGAAGCACCATATAGTTCGCTCAGGACGGCCACCTTGACGACGTCACGTTCCACCTTGCCATCAAATAATTCCTTGGCAATGTGCATGTAGACGTCTCCATCGCCCGGGACGACCCCCGCCTCTTCCAACAGGATGCGCGCCTCAAGGGCCGAGAAGTCCAACGAACAGATCTTTCCATCTGAAAAGTTGGAACGTAGGATGGAACGGTGGTCCTTGCGGAGGATGAGGATATTAGGACCGCTCTCCACCGTCAGTCGACCCGTCCGGGTGCCGAACCGATCGTACGAGACCGGAGAAACCCATCCACCATTTCCTGGCTTAAAACTTTCAAGCGCGCCGTTGCTTCTGTCACCTTGACCGTCCATCGCCGCCCTCCACGCTGCCATGTCGACCTTGGTGGCCCGCAACATGCCGAGGAGCACCCCTCCCGGGGTCCAGGTGTTGCGTACGTATTGTTTCGGTAATCCGTCGATGTTACCCATGACCGAATTAACGAGACCCCTTACGAACCCTCTATATGCATCCGGAGGCATGACCTTGGACCACGGCACCGGACCGACGACGCCGAGCTGTGACATCGCCTTAGTCCATTTTTCATGTGGAAATAGGGTGGGAAGACAGCCGGCAAGCCTCATGGCGGAGTTGAGGCAAAGACCACCATCGATGCGCAACCCACTGGACAACGCCCACGCCTCCGGAGGTATCTTGGGCAAGAGCGTGAAACCCGTGGGTGACACCTCCATGTGCGAATCAGAACCAAGAACCTCGGAAGAAATGACATACCTGTCCACGTGGATAGGCTATCACACCCGACGGGAAAAATTCACTTGACCGGAATCTTTGAGGAATTTCCTCCCGTCGGAGAGTTCGGAGGAGTCTGGATGGTCTGTATCAGGTTCTTTATCCCTTGGTTCAACGATGAAGCATTGTAGAACCTGCCGTAGCCGTCGGAGTAGACGAACGTCCAACTCGTCTCAAACTTCCCTGGAGAAAATGAGTGGTTGATCTGCGTCGCCGAGTAGACGTTGTCGAGGGTCGTGCCGGTGCCGAAGTCTATAAAGTACTGCTGATAAAGCTGCGCTATTGGACACCCATAAGTATTCAAGGTCAACTGCGCCGGCAGAAGCCTCAACGGAAGGTTATTTTCGGACATCGCCAATCCGTTGGGCGTGGTCGTCGCCTTGGCACGCTGACTACCACCGAGCAGAGCGGCCGTCGCCATCAAACCGTCCATCTTCGATGCCAACGAGGCGTTGGTCACCATCGTTCCGTTGGAACCATAGGTTATCGTCGGAACCGTGTAACCGAGAAAGTCCCGCAGCACGTCCTTGCCGGACCCGATTATCTTGACGTCGCCGACGGAGATTCCGTCCTTTTCGACACGGGCGTTGGGCGCGTTGAGACGTTCCGAAATTTCCTTGGAAAGTACGGCATACTCGTTCGTACCACGGAGGACTTCCTTCCTCAGGTTGGCGTACTGGTCCAACGTCGCGTCGTAGATGTGGATCCGCTTGATGACCTTCTTGCCCTTGGTCGGCCCCTTGTACGCGGGGCCGACCGTTGAAGCCAGCTGGTATAGGAGGTCCGATTTGCTGTTGACGTCGTCGTTTTGGTAGAGGACCTCTGAGGCGATGGTCAGGCTCGGTTGCTTGAAATCACCATACAAACTGAACCAGTTGGATAGGCTGTTCTCTAGTTGCTTCTCGTCCTTGGCCGGTGCAGGCTGTTCATTTTTTGCGTCGAACGCCGCATAGTACGTCTTCATACCGTAGCCGGGGGACCTCTTGTCGCCGAAGCAGTACATAGAGACGAACTCCATGAAATCGTGCAGATTGACCTGGTCGCCGCCGCGGCGGACAAAGTACTCGGTGTACTGTTCCGTGAACTGTGCAAGGTCGATGGGGAACTCGGCGAGGTTGTGGAGGCTGACTGGACCACAGCTCTCGTTGATCTGGTAAAAGTTGACTTGTACCTCGTCAATGTCCTCCTTGGCGGCGCCGCCCAAGATCGCCGGCAGACAGTACGTACAAAACAACTTTCCAAATGATATGACGTTGCGCTTCAGCGATGGTGCCACTGGACCCGTCGCCTTGCTCTGCTTTGAACCTGCGGCGTGTTTTAATATCTTGCCGTTTTTGCTTCGCGGTATGTTGATGCGCATCCGCCCGCGGCGCTTACCCTTGAATGATTTTTTAACATTTGATCCAAATAATGATCCAAGCCCAATTTTGACAGCGTCGGCCACTTTTGCTGCGGTAGATTGTGGCTTGGAAAAACCGCCGCGGCCGAGCCGCATCGACTCTTCCCTGCCCTTCTGGAGCTCCTCCGTGCTGTTGGTCTTGTTTTCAGCCGAAAGTTCGTCGGCCGTCAATACGGCACCGGTGTCCTCCCAGATCCAGCGGTTGGCGCCGTCCTTCCAACCGACGATGGGGACGTGGGGTTTTTCGATGTTTTTTCCGTTGGCACCGCTCTTCGTCGAGGTACTCGACGCCGGGGCAACCTCGTATGTCGCCTTGACGAGGTCTGATGTGAAAAATGGTTTGGGTGCGCCACCAGCCTTGAACGACTTGAGGGACCCATCGAGCGGGATGAAGGGATCGGGGCTCGTCGCGTCGGTACACTTTTGCAATTTCTTTACGGAGTGACTTCGGAGGGCATCTTTCAAAATCCTAAGGTTCCTTGGGTCGTAAACAGTCTGGATTTTTTTCACGAGTACCAACGCCTTAGTTTTCGCATCCGAATCAAGGTTTGGATTTTTCGCGATGACATTTGTGAGCTGTTCGAACACGCCCGCGAGATTCTTCAGCTCCTTTTCATCGATGTCGTAGCCAGTCTGTCCACCGGCCGTCGCATCGACGATCTGGAACACCCTTATCTCTTGTCCGAGGCCTTTGGGAGGGTTACCCAAGAGGTCGCTTAGCGTTTGTGCGTCCTGCGCCACCTGTTGGAACTGTCTCAGCGTACTCAAGGTTTTTTCTTCGGTCAGCATGTCGATGGACTGGTTCTCGGCCTTCAGGTCGCCCTTGGACACCAGTTCTATTTTCACGGTGCACTGTCCCAAGGCATCGAAGGAGTATCCGGCGTTTTTGAACTGGAAGGCCCTCTTGACCAGCATGTTCTCGTTTATGAACTTGGCGTACATGTCCTCCTCGCCCCTGCCTCGTGGGGCCAACCAACCGTAGGTTATCCAGACAGTGATGGGATCGGAGCCGCCGTAGCCGGATGGTCCCCTCAAAAATTCGGCAAACTCTGGGAGACGAGCACGATCGTGTATCTTGAACTCAATGTCAGCCATGCAACGCGAAAAGGTGCCGGCGCCGGCATTCAACATTTTGATTGAACCCTGCGTCAACGTCGCCGGAGGGAGGAACGGTGCGACAGGATTGAGACGTACGGCGTTGTCGGAGTTCTGCACACCCAACGAGTTCATGTTGGTGAGGGTCTGTGGAGTGGTGAACATCTCCATGCCCGTAAAATAGCTCAGCTTCTTCGACTGTGGGTCTTGAAACGTCGCGACGAGTGAACGGTCCGCCTCCGAGGCCTTCAGCTTGCTGAGTTCCACCTCAGAACCCATGAGGAACCGTAGGAGCGACGTGCGATTGAGGAGGGCTATCTTCTTGCCGCTGGAATCGATGGCGACGTTGTTGGTCCTCGGCATCTGGAACTCCACCTCGAAGTATGGGACCATCTGCGAGGCGAAGACCGAAGGCATGTTGTTCAAAAAGAACTCGATTTCGGCAACGTTGCGACCGCTTGGGTTTATCCTCGGCGTGCGCAACACGTTGATGGTTAGATCGACGGGTGGACCGGCCGGGGAGTTGGAGATGGGAACGACGCCACAGACCTCGGCGTAGAAGTTTTTGCCTCTGACCAGTGGAGTTATTTTTTCAAAATTCTTGTCGCTGCTCTCATAAGATTCGTGTTTCCAGTACTCCTCGTCGAGCACCTGCGCCGTAGTGTCGCCCTTCTTTTGGAAAAGCGTATTGAATAGGTGACCCTTTCCCACGGCGTCGGGGGGTGGCGTACCGGCTCCGGTCTTGTTTAGGTTTTTGATGATGTCTTCGCCAGACGTGACGCGACCAATGTAGTTGTCGTAAATGTACTGGCTGAAGTTGGCCGATGTCTGCGTCGTGCCGCTAGAATCGCGAACGCTCACCTTTCCAAAGGTGTCGGCCGGTGAAAATATTCGATAGAAAGAGTTTAGGTCATTGAAGTATGACATCAGCCAACTATCCTTTCTATGGCACGTAGGTCGACTATCTTAATGATCGTCCCGGGCGGAACCTGTAAGGCCCAACCGATGTTCGACGCCGCGGCGACGACCCACCAGTACCTGGAGTCTCCGTACAGTCGACCAGCGATCGAGTCCAACCTATCGGCGTCGGTCGTCGTGAAGGTCTGGACGATGGGAACGTCTCCCCTTTTTATCGCAGCCCTGACGGCGGCCAGACCACCGGGGGCCGTCAAGCCCTTTCCGTCGGCGGCGACGGCATCCCTTAGATAACGTCCGAAAGCCATGGATCATCCTCCTCCCGAACTGCCGTTGTTGTTCTGTCCCCCGGCCGTCTTCGCCGTCATGGTGCCGACGGGATAGATCGGGGCGCGGTTGAAGCCGTTGTGCGACAGACCAGGTGATATGTCGTGAATAGGTGTAAACGAAATGGTGACCTTGCAGACCTTTGGGACGACGAACTCGGGCGGGCTCTCCGAATCGGCCGTCCACGTGCCTGTGTTCCAATCCAAAGCCAACGAATCGATGAAACCTGCCAGACCCTTACCGCCGGCGGAACGGAACGACCTGACGATGGCGTTCTTGTCGGGATTCAAAAAGTCTTCCAAACTTTGGATGAAACCAGGGGCGGCCGCTATCTCCTGTGGCGTCGCATCCAACGAGTTGTACACCTCTTCCAACCTTTTTTTTGTCTTCTGTGACGGTCCTTCAATGTCCTCGAAGTTTACAGTAAATTGATACTCTGGATTAAAAACATCTGGTATTTGCATGTCGGCGTCTTGAAAGCTCACCGCGCTTTTAGTAGCAATTTTATCCTTCAAAACTTTTAGATTATTTTTTTGCTTTTCGTCCAATTCGTCGGCTGGACGCTCAATTATTCTTCCTGAGTAACTTGGGATAAGTTTTTCGTTTAAACCGATGTTTGTTATTTCAAACAACATATAACTTTTATAATCAACATACGGCACAATATACGTTGAGGTTTGAGTTGGGTTACTTTCAAAGTAGTATGGCCTAGTCTTCTTTAAAATCACTGTGTCGCCTGGTTGGTATCTAGTGCGAGGGTCGGCGGCTATCTTCTTGTTTTTTATCACCTTTGCGGCAGCCGTCTGGTTGAAGCCGGCGTCGTCGAGCTTCTGGGAACCCATCTGGGTCGTGTCATCGGTGGCACCGAATATGCCGGCGATGTTGAACTTTGAATAATTGCTGGCGAAAAGATCGCCCAACCTCAGTCTGACCATCGGTGCGGCACCGATCTGTTGGGTGAATGGTTTGGTGAATATAAAGTCCCCGTTGGCCGTCGAAACTCCCAAACGTTTCCCTTGGGTCATCTGCGGGTAGACGAGCGTCGTCAGCTTATTTATCTTGTCCCACATCACCTTCAGATCGTCCGGACCCGTGGCGGCGATGACGAATCCGACGTCGATCCTCCTCGTCGTGTTTTTGTATGTTTTTACGGGATCGATCCTGCCGAAGCCCTCGGTGCTTTCATAGTTCGCCGTGTACGAATCTCCGAGGTTGGTCAGAAATGCGTGGAACCCCAGTATCTCGTTGGTCCGCAGGTCGTGGAAGTAAAATGGCACATACTCCGCATCGAATTTTTCCTCTATCTTCTCACGGAGTAAAGTGTCTATCCTGCCCTCCGGGTTCAGAGGGCTTGCAAAGGTTGCCCTTGACTTTTCGTAGGTCAAACGATCGTATAGATAATTTTTGTCTCCTAAGTCGTAGCTCAAAGACCAAGCCTTCATCGGAAGGGACAGTAACGACGGAGCGCGGTCGTTGGCCCAGCCAAGCTTGGTGCTGTTGATGGCGTTCATCCTACCTTGACCGTAAAGAGCTGGCAAATCATTGCTCTGTCTGGCAGAGGACTCTATAGCACCGACGGAAAAATAGTCTCCGTTATCCAGGTCCTTGACGGTGAGGTACTCCTCGGCACGGAAGTTGGCGTCGCCGATCTGACCGAAGATGTTGATCGTGGACACGAACCTGGAGTTCTTTATCCTGCCCAACAGTTCAAAGATCTGTTCGATACCGGACGTGATGTTGCCCGTGGCGAGCAGCTTTCCAAACTCCTCACACGCCAGGACGATCTCCGACACCGACCTGACGATCGCCCGAGCCATCGTAACGAAGTAACCAGGCGACTGGAAGGTCTTCACCGGATTGTAGTTTTGGTCGACGCCAAAGAAGTTCAGCGCTCCAACTCGGACGGCCTCGGCGGGAGGCTTGTGCGTCGGCATGATCCCAAAAAAACGTAAAATTTGGCTGGAATCCCCGTTCGTCGGCAGGAACATTGAGATTATGTCGTTGGCTGACTCATAGTTGGAAGAACCATTGAAGGCACCCATCCCAAGACGACCAGAAACCTCGTCCTTCTTGGGTTGCCCCTTTTTGAATCCGGGCCTGTTTCTTATTGGATTTCCGGCCAGACCAAGCAAAGCTCCGAGCCCCGTTATCACCGTGACGATCACGACGACCATGACGGTGACCAAGGCGATCATGCCGATGGGGGCGAACGATGAAAATTTCTCGAATGAACTGTTGATGACGCCTTCGAACTTCGACGAAAAGTTGAGCAACGTCCCATTGAACCTGGACGAGTCTTCGCTGTCGTTCTGAGGATCAGCAAGGTCCCTTATGATGTTTTCGATGTTCAGCTGCTCTATCGGCAGCGGCACGCCCGCGCCACCTTGACCAGCGCCAGGCGCCAAAGCGGCGAGGCCCGTCAGAGGATCGAGAGGATCAACCGAATTTTCGGTGAGGGCGATTATCTCGCCCGTGGCACGCAGCTGCAGGACGTTTCCGACCTTGGACAGACGACGGAAAGTATAGTTCCTGGAATCATCGTCCGGAGAAAGGGATTCTCCCAGCTTGAGGTCCGTCTTGGCAGCGAACGACGCGTTTTTTTCGAAAACCTTCCGGGGGTCGCCTGCTGCGTCAGAACCGAACGGCGGATCTCCAAATTTTGCAAACTTGCCGTCGGCGGCGAGGGGGACGAAGGTCCTACCTGGTGTGAAACGGTTCTTTTGCAACACCTTGGAGAGGTATCCTTTGACCGGTTCGTTTTGTTCTTTGACGAACTTTTCTCCGTTTGCGGCAGGTGGAGCCGCGTCTTTTAGGATCGAATTTCCATCTGGATATCCGTTGACGGCCTTCCCACGGTTGAAGCTGGAGTCGAGCGTCTGGGCAGCATCACTGTAGCTCGACGCAAGACCGGGTTCAAAAGAGCTGGGAGAGTTTGCACTGGTCTCTTTCGGAGATACTGGGTAACCCGTCGCTGGGTCATTCACGAAAAGATCGGAATTTGCCTCGGGAGGAAGGAACTTGTTGGGAATTTCCCCCGGAACGCCTTCCTTGCCGGTAACCTGCCGGCGCATGTAATCCTGCAAAGTGACCTTCGTCACCTTCTGCTGCTCGGTTCCCTTAGCCAGGTTATTGAAAGTACCTAGGTCCTTCTGCGTCGCGACCTGCAGGTACTTTTGCCCAAAGAAATCATTGACGCCTCCGACAGCTTCGGCGACCGCCTTGTCGTCGTTTGGGTCCTGGGTGTACAGATTCTTGCCTAGAACACCCTCTGTATATTTCTTAACGGGTTCATTCAAGGAAGTAAACTTGACGTAGTTTTCGTCAGGTGGGGCGGGAGAAGCCGCCGTCGGAAGCAGCTGGTTGCCGTCCTTGGCGTTGGGCAGCGTAGGATCATATCCACGTTTGATGCCGTCAGGTGGTGGGGAACCGATGCCGACGGAGGCGAACGTGGATTCGTTGTTCGTTTCATACGGCTTTGTCGGGACGCCGTTGGGATCGTTGAGGTCTATTTCGGTTACCGTCGTCTGGTCACCCTTACCCACAGGGTATGCGTTGGGATGTGTGGATGAACCAACGATGCCGAGGGTCGTCTTGCTGAGGTACTTGGCGAACGTCTCCTTCGTCGGCTTGGAGATGTCTTTAACGTTATTGTCGACAGAAATGCCCCCAGGAGACCACTGCCCTTGCTGGCCTCCCTGCTGGTCGGGGACGCCGACGTCCATGGTGTAAAGCTTTCCATCGACGTTTATGCCGCCCGTGCCGGTGTCTTTGCTGTCGGTCATCTGTTTTGTACCTAATCTTTAGATATTGCCCTGTGTGAGGCTTCAGCCACTTCATCCGGATGCTCGACGACCACCTTTTGGACATTCAACATGCCCTCCAGAAATTTTAGGTAAAAGTCCTCGGCAAAAGCCTTGATCCTTCGTCTGTCGTCCTCCGACTTGACGGCACCGAGGCTCTGCTTGTACGCCTCGTTCTCCCTGAGCGTCTTCAAAAGGTTTTCCTTTTCTGTCTTGTTCATATAATCCTTTAGTTATCGTAACCACCCATATCACTTGGTGTGGCGCCCGTGTGCATCTTGGCTCTTTCAGCGTCAGTCTTTATGACCGTGCTCTTACCGTCGTCCTTTACGGCGTCGAGGAGGAGGTTGATCCTCTGCTTGATCACGGACTTGCCGTTGGTTACCATGACCCTCTCGAGCTCCGTAGCGTCGAGGGCGATCCTAAAGTTGACGTGTATGTTGACGTCCTTGGCCTGGACGACGTACTTGCCCATCGTCCCGATGGACTTGCCAAACTTCGTAGCAAACACTTTCAGCTTGGTGTCGATGTCCAGCTTTGCCCCAGCGGCGAGCGCGGCTTCTATACGCTTAGCGGCGGCAATCATTTGTTCCACCGCCACAACGGCTGGTATGACCTGCTTTGCAACGACGGAATTCATTGCGTCGGCGCCGGCTGTTATGTTTCCTGGTTTGTCAACAATTGCACCCAGCTTTTTGTTTATACCATCCATGGGTATGCTTGTCTCAATTTTATCCACCATCTTGGTGGCCTGGTCGGTAACCTTTCCGAATGTCTTTTCCGCATTTTTCGGAATGTTTTCGACGCCCATCTGCAGGCCGCCAGCGATTTGGTCACCGATCTTTTGGAAAACTCTGGATGGTGATTTGATATCAAAGACTTTCTTAGCCAAGGTGATGAGGGCTTCGAAAGCTGGTATCTCGGCCAATTTGCCCAAGGCCGTCTTTATCCCTTCGACAATTTTAGAAAACACATTGCTGATCGAATCTAGGCTCCAAATCTTGCCGACAGATTGCCACGCGTCTTCAAAAGGCTTGGTGATAATTTTGAATATTTCTTTTGCAATTGTAGAAATTGCGGTGACCATTTTTTCAAAGAAGCTCTTCATCTCACCAAAGATTTTGTCGATCTTTTGTGAAGAATTGGAGAATGGATCGGTCAAAATCAGGAAGATTTTGTTCGCCATGTCCTTGAAACTTTGAATCAGCTTGATGACGGCTTCGTATGCAGAATCAAACGGAGCTGTCACGGTATCAAATATATCTCCAAGGTTTTGGGAAAATCCATCAACGACATTCTGTCCCAATTCAGCAAACTTTTTGGACGGTGAGTTGATACCCAACAAAGACTTGACGCCTTCCCAAGAATCCTTGAAAGGCTTGGTAACGGTCTCCTTTAGTTCCGAAAGCTTTTGTTTGATGCCATCGATGATATTCCCACCAATTTCCTTGAACTTTTCGATGGAAAAGTTTTCTTTTACCCAAGCCCACGCGTCCTTAAACGGATTTGTAATCTTTTCAAGTAGCCCTTTACCCCAATCGACAAGTTTTCCAGGAAGCTCCTTGAAACCATCCCAAATGTACGAAAGAACCTTTTTTATCTTGTCCCAGGCTTTCGTGTGAGGGTCGGTAAGGATTGTGAGAACTTTGTTTCCCCATACTCTGAAGCTTTCCAGAAGGTTGGCAAAGGTTTCCAATAAGTAAGTTTGGACCCCAATCCAGACTTCATACATCTTTTTGAACGGCATAGAAAGCCATTCGAGAAGTTTGGTACCAAAATTTATGGCGGCGTTGACAATAGGAGAGTAAATGTTGTTATATACCCAAGTTTGTATTCCAATCCAAAATTCATATGCTTTTTTGAACGGCCAAAGCAAAAGATCCAACAACTTCCCGCGCCATTCAGCGATAAAACCTATCACTGGGCTGATTACTTCTTCCCACACCGCCTGGATGATTGTTTTGACACCGTCGTAAAACAATCTAAATGGCAACGTAATAACATCTGCCAGCCAAGTAATTTTATTCCAAACGTCTGTTGCAAATTCAACAATTGCGTCGCCGATGTCCCTGAACATTTGGGTAATGTTCACTTGCTTTACGGTTTCATAAACGTCCTTGAAGAAATCACCAATGCTGGTAAACAATTCACCTATTTTTTTGATGGCTGGCGCTAGGAAAATTAGCACCTCGGACAAACCAAAGGTAAAAATGCCGACGATTATTCTCAAGACGGGTGAGCTTTTTAGTCCTTCAAGCACCATGCTTATTTTGTCAAGAAGCCAACCAATCGCAGAGGACAAGTAAGAAAGCAACAATGGCCCAATTTTGATGGCGAGGTTTCCAACAAACTCTATCGCTCCCATCAAAAATCCCCAGAGAGATTCACCTATCTTTTTGAAAGCAGCATCGACCTTGCTTTGATCGCTGTTCCAAAGACCTAATAGCAAATCACCAACCCCTGCAAAAAAGTCAAAGAAAGATGCAAAAAGCTTTTTTACGGAATCGGAAAATCCTGGTCCAAACCAATTGTCCAAGGCTTTAAAGATGGTTTCGGAAATTTGTGCAACTGATTCGGCTATCTTTGATTGAAGATCCTTTGGAAGAAGCCCAAAGGTGATAGTATTGATCAAACCTGTCGTACCTGCAGCAATCTTAGATGTAGCGGGGTCGAAACCTTTCTTTTGGAGTACGTCGGTAAATTCCTCCATTGACTTGCTGATGTTTATTGCTGCATCAGCTATGGCCGTTACAACAAACGCCTTTCCCAAGACCCTTGTAAGCGTTGGACCAAGCAATTTTCTCATGCCACCTGCAAATCTCGCGGTCAAACCTTCTCCACCGCCAGTGAACAACGCCTCAATGGCACCAAGCAAAGCATTCTTCAACACACCAAGCAATGCGCCAATTAGCATTGTAATCCCGGTCCTAATCGCAAAACCTGTCGCCAAATATTTGAGTATCTTTTCGCCTATCGGTAGCAGCGTTTCCTTTATCATTGGCATCACGACGGTTTTGAACTTATCAAAAGCGACATGAAACAAATCCTTTAGGGCATCCCTCAACGCTGGCCAAGCCTCGCTGATGTTTTGAAATGCTTCGGAAAAAACTTTACCAAAACCGGAGTCTCCCCCACCTCCACCAAGTTTTTCAAGGTACGCTTTGGGGTTTTTGATGAACTCGGTTATCGCCAAGGCAATTTTGGTGACCTGTCGCATGACGTACGGAATGGCCTCGCCAATGATACGAACGATAGTCAAGAAAATCTTTTTGAAAGCGTTTGTTACCTCTTTGCCTTCCTTGGTGTTGCTGTTAAAGTAGTTGAAGAATGAATTTTGTAAGTTTTCCATCAGCTTGCCGAACGAGTTCTTGCTGTTAGGGTCGCCAATGTCCTTGAAAAATTGCGTGAACGCCGCAGTGACACCCTTCGTCATCTGGGTCACTTTTGCTGGGTTGAAGATTTTTGTTATCGCCGAAAATAAATCCTTGATTCCTGGGAATAGAGCGACGAACTTCCTGCCGACCTCGATTCCTGCAACGAAGAAGGCCCCGATGGCACGCTTGACAGCGCCCAACATTTGTATGAGTTCCGGGGACATATTTATTCCCTTCATTACACCGGCCAAAAAGGATCCAAACAAACCTTTTCCGCCCGTCAAGCTTTCCCCAGACTTCAACATCCTTTCCATGGCGTCGGCGAGCTTCTCCATCGCTTCGGTCTGCGTTAGGGTCTTCTTCTCGGCTTTTCCACCCTCCTTTTGTATTTCCTTGAGAGAAACGCCATAGTTTTTTGTCGACATCGCGGAGATGATGGTCTGGTCATCCAAATTCGCCGCCGACGATATTAATTTCCGTTGGGCGTGATTGAGCTTTTCTCCATCGATTCCGGCCTTGCGCATTTCTTTGCGGAGTAGCTCCAATTTTTTTTCTGGTGTCTCCGCCTGCATTATCTCCATGGCGTCAATGTTGGTGCCAAACGCTTCATTGAGTTTGGAAACGTTGTCAGCAGCGTCATCGAACGTACCGAATGCGTCCATCGTTCCGGTTATTTTGTCCAGCGAAAGGCCGAGCTTTTGAGCGTAAGTGACAGCGATGCCCATCTCTTTTATTGAGACGTTACCGAAGTTCTTAAAGTCACTAGCAGCCTTGGTTATCTCCCTGGAGATAACCTTTGCATCAAGCTTGAAAGCCTTTGCCATGTGGTCGGCGTGTTTGGTTATATTGACCAAAGTTTCCGACAATGGTTTACCACTGCTCTTTGAAATGGAAGCCAAAGTCTCCATGCCTTCGGCCGTCAGCCCCAGGCCCTTCTGCATAGCCAGTGCCGCACCGTTACCCTTTTCAATCTCTTGGGCAAAACTTCTCAGATTTGGACCGGATGAAGCGTACAGCTCCGTCAACATCTTCATCCTCTCGGCCACGTTTCCGAAGACCTGGAACGTGCTTGTACCGGCTATCGTGAGGTTATTCATCGCCGTTGCGGTGCCCATGATCGCCTTGTTGGTCGGCCCTGACAAGGCGCCGAATTCTTTCCTCATGCCATTGATGGCTTCGGCGAATTCGCTGATGCTATTGCCTCCCTGATCGGCCATCTCGACCAAAGATCCCAGCATCTTAAACGGTATGGCGACGATAGACTTGGCGACGCTGTAGGCGGCCGAAACCATAGAACCAAAAAAACCCAGAATGCCCTTGCTGACGGCCAAGGTGGCACCAATGGAGGCTTTTAGGCCGTCGTACGCACCAATCAACGCTCCAAGAGCGACAGACAAAGCAAGCGATGTTTTTTTGGTTTTATCAAGGGCCGCAGCGAGGTCCTTCTGAACACGGGCCGAACTCTTTCCTTCTTTGCTGAATTCTTTCGTTTGCCTCCCGGCAGAACCGATCTGTCCACCCAAGGCACCCACGTTACCAGCAAGATTTTGCGTATTACGACCCAACTCTATTATTGAAGCCGAGGCGGTCTTGGAAATGTCTCCAACTCCTCCGATGGCAGCGGCAAGCTGGTTGACGTTCTGGATCGCCTGAGAAGACTCGAAGCATTTCATCGCCTCGCAGATCTCCTGCATCGCCTTGGCCTGACCCCTGAGGTTTTCTAAAGCCTTTTCAGAATCAATGGCAAGCTTTGCCATGACGGCAGCAATGGCTTGCGCCGCCTTGCTCTGCTCGGGTGTGAGTGCATCTTTATTGTTGGCGGCCATTTTTTACCCTTTCGTCGGTCACACGCCTCAAAGGGGCCACGGGACGCCAAACGTCTTCTCAAACTGAACGGCCGACATGTGCTTGACCCCGAGCTTCTGCACGACAGATTCCACCGTCGCACCGGGGCGGTTCAACTCATCCTGAAATTTCCTGGAGGAGATGAGGGCCGAGGCGAGGACCTCGGCCTGCTCACGTGAACCACGAAACTTTGTGTTGACCAGCTTTCCGACCAACCACGCCGCACACGTAGCGTAGAAGAGCTTTCCAAAAAGGCTGCTGACGTGTAGCTCGTTGAGCGGTTGCTTAGTCTCCATATTGCTTCTCTCCGTGATCTTGCTAATGCCACAACTAAATATAGCATCGCAATAAAGCGAACCATCCTATGTGAAACGTCGCAGCCGAGACGGCGTCTGTGGACGTGCCTTGCCCTGCATCGTCCTCACATCGGGGGAGTTTTGGTGGAGCGCCTTGGTTTGCGTCGATCCATCGTCGGAAGTCTGTTTTAGTTCTTTGACTATCCTTTCGATGAACCAACGCTTGTACGTCACGGGGAGGTTGTACGTCTCCCGCCAAAGGAACCCTCCGTAGTACATCAACAGGAAGGAGGGTTCCAGTATCAGCTGTTCCTTATCTTGCGGCTGAAGGCCAAAGAAAGTTGACGCCCAACGGCATGGACACCTCCTCTGAGTGGCTGCAGGATGGGCACGTCGTCTCCTGCCGCATGACGACACCTGGCTCGTTGTTCTTGATATAGTTTCGTAGGGCGAGCGAATCACGGGCTGGCATGTGCTTGATGAAGTTGGCGATCTTTGAACGATCGTCGATGCCCTCGATCGACACGATCGAATGGAGAAGGTTGGTCGTGATGTTCGACTCGGCGTTCAAGCCAAGCTTCTTCTGCTTCTCGTTCATCACGGCAATCTCCTCCTCGTCACGGCCGGTGAGGAACCTAAACTTTACGACCTTCTTGCTATATGGCAAGGCGAACTCAAAGAGGTTGCTGCCAGTGACGACCGGTTCGATCTCCAGCCTCTTGATGGGGAGAGACGACAGATCGAACGAATGCTCCATCTTGGCGTTGCATTCGTTGCATTCGATCTCCGTGTTGTACTCCGGACCGTAGCCGGTGATGCGTATCGCCACCATGAGGGCGTTACGGTCGCCGGTGAGGAGCTCGTTGGCGTTGATGCTACGATCGATCAAACAAGAACGAATCAGCTCTGTGATGACAGTGCCCTTCTTGAGGAGGGCACGGGAGGTGAGGATGTCCTCCTCACGGGCCGTCATTGGCCTGATTTCCACTGTCTCTGTGGAGTGGAGCGAGGTACCAACGGGATAGACCTTTCCGTTCGACGGAAGCGGCACCAGCTCCGTCGGAATATCCAAACCGAACTCAGCCTTCAGCTTGTCTGCGGCCGACTGCATCGGCATACGAGGATCGATACCGGCTGGTACTGGTGGATTGGTGCTGGCGTTGCCAAAGATAGCATTTCGCTGTTCGCGCTGGTCGGACATAGATTGTTTGTAACTCCTCTTTCGAATTTATTTGTGACTGTGTGGTATGTAAAATGTTAAACGTGAACATCATCCGCAAAAAGCGGAGTAATATCTATAGCAAACCCAAATTTTTGAGGCAAAGTAAAGAATATGGCATTAAATCACGCTCAGCAAGGCGAAGGAAACTCGACTGCGTACGTAATCTCAGCGACTCCATACGTCACTTCATCGACACTGGCTCTGGGACAGGTGAAAGAAATTAGATTTGGATACGCGACGAGATTTTTGATTGTGAAGAACACTGGTCCGACATCGTCGGGTTTCGCAATCAGCTTTACCGAAAATGGACTCAATCCTTCCAATTCAAACTACTTCATCCTCAGCGGTTCGGAATCTTTCGGTGCCGACATTAGGGTAAACAAAGTGTTCTTGTCGGGAAGCTCCGGGGCATCGACGTCGTTTTCCGTTATAGCTGGACTGACATTCATCCCCGAGAAGAACATGATACCGTTGACCGGTTCCAACGGATTTGGTGGCGTCGGTTGAAATGGGAAGCAACGGATTCAACCAATCTTTCAGTCTAACGCTGTCGAGCGGCTTTGGGATAGGATTTTCCAGCTCCGCACCCAGAGGCATTCCCAACGATGGTCTGTTACTTCACCTAGACGCAGGCAACACCACTTCCTATTCTGGTTCCGGCAACACATGGTACGATCTCGCCAACAATCCAACCGCAAACGATGCAACGCTCATCAACTCACCGACTTTTTCTTCAAACAATGGTGGATATATCACGTTTTCAAAAGTGTCTAGTCAGAGCGCCACCGTCAGTGGTACAAACGTCGTCCCATCTGCGGCATATACAAAAGCCGTTTGGTTTAACCTGGCCGACACGACCAGCGACAACAATTTGATCAGTGGTGAAACTGGCGGGCACTTCATGTACTTGGCCGGAACAAACAAGCTTTACAGTGGACATTCGAACTGGGTCGGTTTCACCCAATACGAATCTACCAACAGCTTTTCAGCCGGCGTTTGGTATTTCGCAGCGTTGACATATACCACCGCCGACGGCATGAAGCTTTACATAAACGGAACGTTCGATAGCGCATATACAGCAAACAAGACGGCCCATGTCGGAGATGGATCGACAAACATTGGGCGTTATGGGGCAGGCAACTTTTTGAACGGTAGCGTCTCCCAAGTCCTAACGTACAACCGCGCAATAGACGAATCCGAAGCCTTAAGCATCTACAACACGACGAAAAGCAGGTATGGACTGTAGTCCAAACCCTGCGTCTATGCCTCAAAATTCTTGCAATCCAATTTGTTGTTAAATGTACAACGGTCTCCCGTGAGAGACCGTCGAACAACGAAGTTGCGTGTCTTTCAGTACTGAAGCACGCAGTTGTCGTAGCGGAGCTGGAGGCTGATTTCCATCGGGTTACCGTCCTCATACGTAACTTCACCAAAGTTTGCCTCCATGATGAAGGCACCCTTGAAGTCCCAGAGCTCGACAACGGTTCCCACCGGATCAAGGAGCTTGAGCTGGATGTCACGCTTGTAGAAGTCGGCGTAGCCGGAACGACCCGACACGGACTCGAAGTGTGTACGTACCCACTCCATCACCTGCTGAGCGCCGCTTGGGGCGATCGGATCGTGAAGGGTAACGGTGATGTTGCTAAAGGAAGTCTTGCCGGCAAGGTAGCGACGCGAGTTGATGAACGGTATTTCGACTTCTTCCGTCGAGATCGTCGGACGTGCCGCCGTCTTCACGATGTAAGCGTCGATGCCCTCAATCATCAGTATCCAGCGATTCTTGCGCTTCGGCTCGAACTTATTCGGAATCATCGATGTAACGTCAAGTGTCTCAGCCATGGTTTTGTTCTCCTGTTACCTTTGCTTATCTAAATATCATTCCTAGAAAAAAACTCTGCAATCTTGAATCACCCTGCGATTATTGACCGAGGTTGCCTCCGCAGCATTTTTCAAAACGCTTTTGGAGGCAACCTCGACCCACTATCACGTCACCTGCTGCAGGTTGTTGGCCACAACGAAGTCGAGGCTGACGAACTCGATGCTCTTTGTCGGCTGGACGTAGATCTTGCCACGGACCGTGTTGTTCTCGACGTCCTGCTGGGTCGTCGTCGACGAGTCGATGATGACGCGGAACCTTTCGAGACCAGCAAGGGCCTGGATCCTCTGGAGACGTGGGGTGACGGCGGCAGAGAACGCCGCAAGCGTGGCTTCTCTGTTTGGTTCGAAGATGATCGTCTGTGCGATCTCGCGTACCTGACGACGGATCTCGATGAGGAGGCGACGGACGTTGACGCGGTCGAGCGCCGAGGCGGCGAGCTGCAGCGTCTTTTGTCCCCACACCACGAGACCAGAGGCAGGATTGAGACCCGAGGCTGAACCTGGGAAGGCGATGAGAGGGTTGATCCTCTCGTTGTACAACGAATCCAGGTCCTCTTCCTTGAGCTTGACCCTCGCCTCGAGCGCGTCCGCTGGGAGAGCGCCGCGTGTGAAGCCAGCCGGGGCGAACCATGGGTGGCCGACAGCGTCGTTTAGTGACAGGGCTCCGAGGACGAGCACCGACGGAGGAACCAACGCGTTCTTATCGGAAGCCTTGTACAGTACGTCGGGGAAGTATGCCGCGGCGAACGACGAGTTGATGTTACGATCAACGAAGCTCTCCACCGTGTTGGCGACCGAAACGATCTGGTTGTCCTTGCGTACCTCGTACTCCGAATCGATACCTTCCTCGGAATACTGCTCAATGTCCATGATGTAGAGGGCGTCGAACCTCTCCTCAGTGGCCACCGTCGCGTAATCCGTCACGATCGGGTTGCGGATGCCGGGGATGGCGAGGAGTTGGATGTCCAGGTTCGAAGTGTTCTTCATGATGTCGACGGCCTTGGTGTACGCCTTGACGTTCGGACCGTTGTTGAGGAGACGACCGTTAGTGGCGACCATGTCGCTGCTTACGGCGTTGTTGTTCAGCTTTGACTCATCCTCATCGAAGATGTTGACGCCGTTGAAGCCGCCCTGCAGGACGAACGTGAACTTGGCATAGCGACGGTTGTCT